>MDTC01062192.1_pt1 | contig 13766 bp, 12 predicted proteins | sample 811181 | NCBI WGS metagenome assembly MDTC01 (sample SAMN05326644, study PRJNA326480) | marine metagenome | isolation source: seawater | place: Pacific Ocean: North | collected 2011
TGTTTTAACCCTCCCGCCTAAAATTGATGGGTAATTAGTGAGCTCTTCAACAGCTACCACAGGAATACCTAAATTTTCTATATAAGCTTGAGTTCCTCCAGTAGAATAAATTACAACCCCATTTTGATTAAGTTGTTTTGCTAAATCATCTAACCCATCTTTTGAAAAAACAGAGATTAATGCACTGTTAATTTTACTTTCTTTTGACACAGATTTAATTTTAAGTTAAAAAACGACAATTTTAATAAGAAAATCGAATAAAATTAAAGGTAATTTTAGGATGTTGATAACTATCCTAATTTTGTTCAAAAAGCAAGCGATTAGAGATTTAAATCAACAAATAACTCTCAAAAATTATCAGCAATAATTTTAGCCTTTTTTATGCAATCACTTACAGAAATTCCATTGAAGTAGTTTCCCGTGATGTGAAAGTTCTTATTATTTTTTTCAAAATTGGATATTGAACTAATAAGTTGCTCTTGATTTAAATTATATTGAGGAATACCTTTTTTCCATTTAAAATGGTTTGAAAATACAATATTGCCTTTATGATTAATCATTTCTTCTAGCTCCTTCAGCACCATATTCTCAAGCTCTTTTACTGGTAATTGACATAATTCTTTTTGACGTTCACCTCCAACTAAGACAGTAAATAAATCCATATCATTGGGTGCAACAAAATCGAAAATTCGACTATTGAAAAGAATACCTAGAAAGTTTTTTTTATCACTTGGCTTGGTCAAAACACCAAAACCATTGATATTATTATTAATATTTTTTCTTTCTAAGCCAAAATGAAAAACATCAATGGGATTATAAACAACTCTATTCAGCTCCTGAATTAATGAATCATCCCAAATGAGTTGTTTCAAGACATAAGATGGAATAGCACAAATAACTTCATTACAAATAATATCACCTGAATCACTTAAAATTTTATACCCATTATTAATTTTTTCAATTTTATTCACTTTATAATCTAGCTTTATATTTTCTTTTAACAAATCTGCAACCTTAGTTATTAGTGATGATAACCCTCCTTTGAAATTGAATGAATTAACTTTGTTTTTTTCTTTTTTAAGAAAACCCTTTATTATACTCCCATGAGTTTGTTCTAAAGCCCATAAAAGCTTTAGACTATGTTTAGCACTCATTTTTTTAGTATCACCCGCATATACGCCTGTCAAAAACGGTTCTATGAATTGATCATGAAACTCTTTACCAAATCTTTTGGATATGAAATTATAAACCGAAGTGTCTTGATTATGTCTTTTAACAAATAATTCTTTAAATATTCTAAATTTTCCAACTTTAGAAAGCAATGGAGTAGAAATAAACTTAGAAAATTTTGTTGGAATTATTGTCAGCTTATTTTCATTTAAAACAAAACGATTTTTATTGCTATTTTCCGTTGGGAATTTAAGTTCATCCCACATTTTACAATCTTTTATCATTTCTATGATTGCATCATTATTTAATAGTACTGTATTGGGACCATTTTCACAGATGAATTTATTTTGTGTTTTTGATTGTATTATCCCCCCAACTTTGTTGTCAGCCTCTAGAATTATAAAGTCAGTACTTTTTTTAGAAAGGAAATGTCCTGCACTTAATCCACTAATTCCTGAACCAATTATAACTGTTTTAAATTCCATTTAAATTTTTAGCTATTGATTATAAATAAAAACATCATTTTAAACACAAAAAATGATTAAAAAATGCACATAAAAAACACTTAATAAAAAAGTAATTTTCATATATGCATATTCAATTGTATATTCGCAAACTTTAATAAATATTAGCATGGCAATAATAGGTAAAATAAGAGAGAAATCAGGTCTTGTAGCAACTTTCGTTGGAATAGGTCTTTTGGCGTTTATCATTCCATTTAATGATTTAATGAGACAATTTGATGGTCAAGGTAACTCAGGCATTGGTCTTTTTAATGATGTAGAAATAAATGCTACAGATTGGAACTACAACAATAGATTTTTGGTTGCTCAAAATAATTCCAGAATGAATAACATAAATTCTGGTGGGAATGGAAGCTTAAGTAGTGAAGATGAAGACCAAGTCAAATTGAATACTTGGAACCAAATGATTTCAGATACCATTTATTATGAAGAACTGAGTAAAATTGGTCTCTCGGTTTCTGCAGATGAACTTAATCAAGGTTTATTAAATGGTGAAAACCCTTTACCCTCTTCTTTGAAAGAGCTATTTGTTAAAGATGGTATATATAACAAGGATTCATTTAACATTTGGAAAACTAATAGAATTATCAATCTTCCTGATAATCCTGACTCTAAACGTGATTTGAAAAACAATATTGAAGACCCACTTAAAAACGAAAGAAAAATAAATAAATATGGTTCCATGTTAAAATATGGAGTTTTGAATACTATACAAGAAGGAAGAAGAGCAGTTGGAGAAGAAAATACTACGGCCAATATTAAATATGTATTTATTGACTATGAAAAAATTGCTGATTCTAACATAGTAATTGACAATGAAGCTAAAAAAGACTTTTTTAATGCTCATCGATTGGAAAAAATGTGGCAACAAAATCAAGAACTCAGATCATATGATTATGCCGTACTTGCTTTCAATCCATCTGCTGAAGATATTGCTAACTATTCAAAAAGAATGGAATCACTTAAAGAAGATTTTAGAACTTCAAAAAACGACTCTTTATTTGTTGCAAATTATGCAGAAACCCCTATTGTGATTGCATCTCCTTATGGAGCAAGACCAAGTGGGAATTATACTAATCAACCATATAAGGGAGGAAAGTTCTCTTCAATTATTGACCAACAAATTAGTGACTCCAAAAAAGGAGATGTAATTGGTCCGTTTTCAACAGGAGATAAAATACAATTAGTTAAAGTATATGATACTGGAGAAGAGTACCAAGCAAAAGTTAGACATATCCTAATTAACTCCAAAGACGGAGACCCAAGTCAAGTACAAAATAAAAAATTAGCTGATAGTATTTTGTATGCAATTAGAAGAGATTCAAGTAAATTCCGTTCTTTAGTTTCCAAATATTCCGATGATCCAGGATCTGTAGCCAATGGCGGTGTTTATGCTTGGTTTCCAAAAGGACAGATGGTCCCAGAATTTGAAAACTTTAGTTTTAACAAAAGAATCGGATCTTCTGGGGTTGTTAAAACCAATTATGGCTACCATGTTATTCAAGTATTAGGACGAAGAGATGGAACTTTTAAGAAAATTGCTGTAGTTGATGAAACTATACAAGTTAGTAAAGCCACCCAAAACCAATTTTATGACTCTGTTGCTTTAGCTTTTTATTATAAAGCTGATTCCAATGATTTCCAAACTGCAGCTGAAGAGCTTGGCTTCCAAGTTAAACAATCTGGATATGTTCCTTTAATTTATCCAAACAGAAGGTCAACTGGACTGTACGGACCAGCGGAGTTAAATAGAAATTTAAATATTGCTAAATGGGCGTTCAATAGTGAGCTTGGTGAAATAATGGAACCAGAATATATTGCTAATAATCAATTGGTCATTGCAGTATTAACCGAAAAAATTAGCGCAAATGATGACCGATTTAATAATTTGAAGTCATTAATGGAACCAATGGTTAAAAACCACCTCAAAGCTGAATTTTTTATAAAAAATTATTCTGAGCAAGTATCCCAATCAAATAACATTGACAGTATTGCAAAAATCATCAAGTCCAATGTGGAAAGTAAATTTGTTAAATACAGCGATGTTAACATTGGGAATAATATGCAAGAATTGGCAGAACCAAAAGTAATGGCCCATATTTTTAAACTTGAAAATGCTAAAACATCTCCAATTATTGAAGGGAAAAAAGGAATTTATATTGTTCAGATTAGCAATATTAACAAATCCCCCACTTTGAATGAAGAAGCTGTTTTAGAAAAAACTGCCGAAAAACAAGAGGAAATTAGAAGTCAAGTCAATCAAAATTATTATCCAGCACTTTATAATGCCTATAAGGTAAAAGATCATAGAGCAAAAAATATGATTATGAATAACTAATTCAGGAAAGCTTTCATTTTCTCCAGACTCCTGTATTGTAATGCTTCAGCTATATGATTGGTATTGATGTTAATTGATTCATCTAAATCGGCAATTGTTCTGGCAATTTTCTGGACTCTAGTAAAACTTCTTGCCGAAAGATTAAGCTTCATTGATGCCTTCTTAAGTATTTTAATTGATTGATCGTTTAAAGCACAGAATGTTTTTAGATCTTTTGAGTTCAGCTGAGCATTTGTTTTGCCCTGTCTTGAGATTTGAAGATTTCTAGCACATTCAACTCTTTTTTTAATGTATTTACTTTTTTCTTCTTGGATGTTAGCAACAGTTATTTCATCGATAGAAACTGCATCTACCTCAATTTGCAAATCAATTCTATCCAAAAGTGGTTGACTTAATTTTGATAAATACTGTTGTACCTTATGAAAAGATTGTCTAGAGCTGTTTAAACTAAAATAATCTCCGTTTGGGGAAGGATTCATTGCAGCTACCAACATTAAGTTAGAGGGGAAAGTAACACTCCCCATTGATCTTGATATTGTTATTTCTCTATTTTCAAGAGGCTGCCTAAGCACCTCCAAAACTTTTCTTTTAAATTCTGGTAATTCATCTAAAAATAAAACACCATTGTGAGCCATAGAAATTTCTCCAGGTTTAGGGTGTGAACCACCACCAACTAAAGCAACATCAGAAATTGTATGGTGAGGACTTCTAAAAGGAGCATCGGATATTAATCTGTTTTTGTTTAGATGCTTTCCTAAATAAGAATAAACTTTTGTTGTTTCTAATTTCTCCATTTCATTAAGCTCAGGTAAAATACCAGGAATTCTTTTTGCAAGCATAGATTTTCCTGAGCCTGGAGGACCTATCATTAATATATTATGACCTCCAGCAGCAGCTATTTCTATTGCTCTTTTGGCAATTTGCTGTCCTACAACATCACAAAAGTCCAAATTGTTTTTAGAAATATTTGATGTTTTAATTTTACATATGGAATTTTTAATTGGGTTATTGTCACAAAAATGTGAGATAATTTCTTTTAGATTTTGAGCTCCTATAATTTCTATTCCTTTGACCAAAGAGGCCTCAGGAATATTTTCTTGAGGAATCACAATTCCCTTCAAGCCCATTTCTTTAGCTTTTAACGCCATAGATAAAACGCCTTTAATCCCTCTTATTTTCCCATCCAATGATAGCTCCCCCATTATCATATATTGATTCAATTCCAAAGGAATAATTTGTTCTGAAGCAGAAAGAATCCCCAATGCGATAGGTAGATCATAAGCACTACCCTCTTTTTTTAAATCTGCAGGAGCTAGATTAATAATGATCTCTTTAACTGGAATTTTATAACCAATATTTTTTAATGCAGCAGCAATTCTAAAATGACTTTCTTTAATTGCGTTATCTGGCAGGCCTACCATTAAAAATCTTGCTCCTCTCAAAACATTAACTTCAACCTCAACCCTTTGGCCATCTAAGCCAAATAATGCACAGCCTATTACTTTTTCTATCATTGCTTTTTTTTAGCTAAGAAAAGTAAATTACAACCTAAATTATTTACGTTGTTAAATTTTTGAAATTACTTTTTTAAAAGCATTGAGTGTGAAATTCAAATCATCATAACTTGTTGCGTCATTCAAAAAATAACTTTCATATGCACTCGGGGGTAAATAAATTCCATTGGCTAACATTCCGTGAAAATAGTTTTTAAAGAAATTATTATCTCCTTTTTTTGCAGATTCAAAATCCACCACTGCATTTTCTGTAAAGTGCAATGAAATCATAGACCCCCAACTATTAATTTGATATGGTAATGAAGAGTTTGACAAAATATCTTCCATCCCCTTTCTAAGAAAAATTGTCTTTTTATTTAAAGATTCATATACATCTGTATTATTTTTCAAATGATTTAGCATTGCAAAACCCGCAGACATAGCAATTGGATTACCACTTAAAGTTCCTGCTTGGTAAACTGGTCCATCAGGAGCTAAACAATTCATAATTTCTGCTTTTCCACCAAAAGCTCCAACAGGAAGTCCGCCACCAATTACTTTACCATAAGTAACTAAATCAGCAGCTATTCCTAATGCTTGTTGAGCACCTCCAATTCCCAGTCTAAAACCTGTCATCACTTCATCAAAAACCAATAGCGCTCCATTTTGATCACAGAGTTTTCTAAGAGATGGAATAAAATTATCTTTTGGAATCACACAACCCATATTACCTGCAACTGGTTCTAAAATAACTGCAGCAATTTGTGAATCATACTCTTTAAATAATTTTTCAACTTGTTTGTGATTATTGTAATCAGCAAGTAAGGTATCTGAAGCGCTTGCTTTAGTTACTCCAGGACTATTTGGAGTTCCAAAAGTGGAAGCTCCGCTACCCGCTTGAATTAGAAATGGATCAGCGTGACCGTGATAACAGCCAGAAAACTTAATTATTTTATCTCTTTTAGTAAACCCTCTAGCCAATCTTATTGCACTCATACAGGCTTCGGTACCAGAATTTACAAATCTAACTTTATCAATATTAGGAGCTAAGGAGACTACCAATTCAGCCATCTTAGTTTCTAGCTCTGTTGGGATTCCGTATGAAGTTCCCTTTGAAACTTGAGCTTCTATGGCATCAGTGATTGAATGATGAGCATGACCAATAATCATGGGGCCCCATGAAGAAATAAAATCTATATATTTATTACCATCTTCATCATACAAATAGGCACCATTGGCGTGATTAATAAAAATCGGATCACCTCCAACAGACTTAAAAGCTCTTACTGGTGAATTAACCCCTCCTGGTATTACTTTTTTTGCATTTAAAAAAAGTTTTTTTGATCTATCATTTAACAAATTAAACATTTTTATAAGTCTCCCTTTAATTCAACTATATTTGTACGATAATAATTATTTGATATCGAATATCGTGACTAATTGGGAATTTTCTTTAGACTGTGCAAAAAAACTTGATCAAAACGATGAACTAAAGTCATTTAGAGAACTTTTTCATCTCCCCACATTTACACAAAGTGATGTAGTTTATTTCACAGGGAACTCATTAGGACTTCAACCAAAGTCCGTTCAATCCTTCATTCAAAAGGAATTAGATGATTGGGCCAAATTTGGAGTTGAGGGTCATGTACTTGCCTCCAATCCTTGGATGCCCTATCATGAATTATTTACAGAAAAAATTGCAACTATTGTAGGTGCGAAGACAAAAGAAGTGGCAGTAACACACAGCCTTACAACTAATCTTCATCTTTTAATGGTTTCTTTTTATCGTCCTAATGGAAAAAGAAAAAAAATTATCTGTGAAAAAAAGGCATTTCCAAGCGATCAATATGCACTTCAAAGTCAAGTTCAATTTCATAATCTAGACCCAAAAGAGTGTATTGTAGAAATTGGGCCTAGAGAAGGAGAATACCTAATAAGAAATGAAGATGTTATTTCTAAAATAGAAGAGTTAGGTGAAGAATTAAGTATGATTATGATCGGGGGAGTAAATTATTTTACTGGGCAAATATTTGACATGAAATCAATCACTGAAGCTGGTCACAAGCAAGGTGCAAAAGTTGGTTTTGATCTCGCTCATGCGGCTGGGAATATTAATTTAAAACTAAATGAATGGGGAGTTGATTTTGCTGCATGGTGTTCTTACAAATATTTAAACTCTGGGCCTGGCGGAGTTAGTGGATATTATATTAATGAAAAGCATGTAAGTAATCCTGATATTCCTCGATTTGCTGGCTGGTGGGGACACAATAAAGAAGATAGATTTAAAATGCCTGATCAATTTTCACCCATTCCTACGGCGGAAAGTTGGCAATTATCAAATGCTCCTGTAATTTCAATGGCAGCACATTTAGCTTCATTAGAAATTTTTGAAAAAGCTGGAATGGATAGATTAAGGACTAAAAGTATTTCTCTTACCAACTATCTAGAATTTATTATTAATGAAATAAGCAAACAGAATAATAATTGTCTTGAAATTATCACTCCAAAAAAAAGCAATCAAAGAGGCTGTCAATTGTCAATTGTTGCTCATGGATCTAATAAAGTACTATTTGATCTACTTTCTAAAAATGGTGTTGTAGCTGATTGGAGAGAACCTAATGTTATTAGAATTGCTCCGGTCCCTCTTTATAATAGCTACGAGGACGTGTATAGATTTGGAGAAATCTTAAAAAAATCATTATAAAATGAACATTGATCCTCAATTTAAGATTTCAGTATTGACTTTTGGAACAATTATTATTGGATTATTTGCTTGGAGGTTTTCTAATAGTATTTTCTCATCACACAATAAATCCAATCCAAATAAATTTGATAACTCTGAATACAGAAAAAGATGGAAAAAAAAGTAATTATAGTTGGCGCTGGACTTGTGGGTTCATTATGGGCTGTTTATATGGCTAAAGCTGGATATAAGGTAAAGATTTATGAGAGAAGGTCAGATATAAGAAAGGCTGAAATTTCTGCAGGAAAATCTATTAATCTAGCACTTTCAAGTAGAGGTTGGAAAGCATTGGAAAATGCTGGAGTAGATCAAGAAGTAAGAAAAATTGCCATTCCAATGAGCGGGCGGATCATGCATGATTTAGACGGGAAATTAACTTATCAGTCATATGGCAAAGAAGATGAAGCTATTTATTCTGTATCAAGAGGACATTTGAATGCCATCATGATGGATATTGCCGAATATAAAGGTAATGCAGATATTCATTACCACCACCAATGTTTAGATGCTGACTTAGAAAACGGGAAAATAACATTGAAGAATCTTTTGACTAATGAAGTTATTGAGGATAGTGCAGATTTAGTTTTTGCAGCAGATGGGGCTTTTTCCGCAGTAAGGTACAATGCAATGCAAAAACTTGACCGATTCAATTACAGTCAGTTTTTTATTGAAGATGGTTATAAGGAATTATTACTCCCTGCTGATTCAAATGGAAATTATCAAATTGATAAAAATGCACTTCATATATGGCCAAGAGGAAGATTTATGTTAATTGCTCTTCCTAATGAAGATGGCTCTTTCACATGCACGTTGTTTATGCCATATGACAATCATGAATATGCATTTAATGACTTAGACTCAGATGAGAAAATTGATCGTTTTTTTAAAGAAGTTTTTCCTGATTTTTATGACTTGATGCCCAATTTAATTGAAAATTGGCACCAACATCCTCTTTCATCTTTATCGATTGTAAGATGCCATCCTTGGACTGCTGGAAAATTTGCTTTAATGGGGGATTCTGCCCATGCTACTGTTCCTTTTTATGGACAAGGAATGAATGCAGGTTTTGAAGATTGTTCTGTAATGTGGGATATTTACAGCGAACAACAAGATTGGGATAAAACATTTGAAGTTTATTCAAAACAAAGAAAACCTGATGGAGATGCGCTACAAGACCTATCTTTGGACAACTATTACGTAATGAGTGCCGATGTTGCTGATGAGCAGTTCCTATTACAAAAGAAAATTGAAGCTAAACTACATGAAAAACACCCTGATAAATGGATGCCACTTTACAGTCAAGTTACTTTTAGCCACATTCCTTATTCAAAAGCTTACGCCCAAGGTAAAAAACAAGATGCCATTATGAAAGAAGTTTTAAAAGATCCTAATATTGAAACCAATTGGGATTCTGTTGAAATTGAAAATAAAATCCTATCTCTTATATGAACTCATTAGTCAGATATTTTTTTCTGCTTAGTTTATTTTTTACATGGAGTGTAAATGCTCAAATGTATCAAAGAAAAAATATGCCGTTAGTTGATTTTAATGGTTCATTTAAAATGAAACACTTTTATTTTAGCCCTGGACTAACCTACATGTTGCCCAATGAAATTACAAAGCTAGGTGGTAACAATGCAGATAATATAAATGCTAATGGAAGAATTGGGTTTATGATTGAAGCAGGCAGGTATCATATTTTTGAAGGTGGTGGAAATGTTTTTAATTATATGGATTATGGATTGAGCTATAAGAAACTTTCAGGAAGCGAAATAAACAGAGGCAATAAATCAATATTTAAACAAAGATATCTCAGCTTAAATTACAATATCAATAATATTAAACAACTAACTAGCAGGCGTTTTATTCAATCAAGTATTGGAGCCAATTTAGATTATAAGTTATTTGAAAACAACAAAGACCTAATTACACCTGAAAATACTGAAAGATTATTATTTTCATTTCACTTAAAATTAGGATATGGAATGAAATTTCAAAACAGATTATTTGTGATTCCTACAATTGAAACCCCAATTATTAATATTAAAGAATGGGAAAAAGGAAAATCAACCTATGGTATTTTTAACAGTAGATATCGACCCATTTTACTCAAAATTAGAATACTTTGGCTTAAACGTTCATCGGGCTTAGATTGCCTAACTCCTAAATTAAATCCAGAGGACCAAAACCGTTATCAAAACAATTACATGCAATAATGACTAATTCAAAGAAAAAAGCAACAGAATCTTTAGCGATTCAAACAAAAATGGTTCTTCCCAATGACACCAATCCCCTAAATACTTTGTTTGGGGGCAGGCTTCTAGAGTGGATGGATGAGATTGCAAGTATATCTGCACATAAACATTCTGGAAGAGTTGTAGTTACCGCCTCTATTAATAATGTTTCTTTTGATGAGCCAATATTTGCAGGTGAAATCGTTTCTCTTCAAGCAAAAGTGAGTAGATCATACAATTCTTCAATGGAAGTTTTTGTTGATGTTTTCGTTGAGAATTCAGATGGAAGCAAGAAAAAGTGTAATGAAGCAATTTATAATTTTGTGGCAATTGATCAAAATAGAAATCCAATTGGGGTTCCTCCTTTAGTTCCTGAGACACAAGAAGAAAAAGATAGATTTGATTCTGCATTACGAAGAAAACAACTTAGTTTAGTACTTGCAGGAAGATTAAATCCTGAAGATGCAACAGAGTTAAAATCAGTTTTATTTCCCCATTTAAAATGATAGCAAAAAATTGTAACGAAATTTTTGAAAAAGCAATTGATGATTTTCATGTAACTGAAAATGTAAATACTCTAATGTCCAATCCGTATGATGAAAAATCATTAGAAAATGTGATGTATGAAAAATGTTGGATTGATACTGTTCAATGGCATTTAGAAGACCTTATTAGAATACCTGAGCTAGACCCAAAAGATGCATTTTCCCTAAAACAGAGAATAGATAAATCCAATCAAAACCGAACAGATATGGTGGAGAAGATTGATGATTATTATTTTAATTTATTTGAATCAACAAGTGAAAACGCATTAAAAATGAATACTGAGAGCCCAGGATGGGTAGTTGATCGATTATCCATTTTATGTCTTAAAATATTTCATATGAATGAACAAGTTTTAAGAGAAGATGTTGATAAAAAACATATTTTAGAATGCCAAGAAAAATTAGATATTTTAAATCTACAACAAGTTGACTTGAGCGATGCATTTGATCAATTACTTGAAGATTACCGTTTTGGTATCAAAAAAATGAAAGTATACAGGCAAATGAAAATGTACAATGATGCCAGTCTAAATCCTGAGCTTTATCGAAAAAATAAATAATAAAAATATCATCCTATTTCGCTTTTCTGCCTTAGGAGATGTTATACTTATTCAACCTGTTATTACTCTCCTACTTGAAAACTACAAAGAAATTAACCTTTGGGTTATTTCAGATAAAAAACATCAAGATTTATTTAATTTCAACCCAAGAATAAAATTCATAGGAGTTGACCTTCAAAATAAACATAGAAGTATCAGTCAACTTTATCTTTTTCTAAATAAAAAATTGAAAGACTTACAGTTTGATGTAATGTATGACCTCCACGATGTAATAAGAACAAAAGCATTAAGAATTTTATTGAGAAATAAAACTAAAAAAATAAGAGTATTTAAAAAGGAAAGAGTAATAAAAAGTAAAATCATTAATAAGAAAATTGAAATTAAAAAACTTGACCACACTACTGATAGATATAAGAAATGTTTGAGTCTAGATTTTCCTAAAATTGAAAACCAATCCATTCAGAAAAATATTCAACCGTCGAAAAATAAAACCAAAAGAATTGGTATTGCTCCTTTTGCTGCACATAAAAGTAAAATGTGGCCTCTTGAAAAATACCATGACATAATTCCGAAGTTTGAAGATTATGAATTTATCATTTTTGCATTTGGTCAAAATGAGGTGAATTTGGCTAAAGATAAACTACTAAAATTTAAGAACAGTAGTTTAGTTAATCAAGACATGAGTATAAATGATCAATCTATATTAATTAATGATTTAAAATTATTTATTACGATGGATAGTGCAAATATGCATCTGAGCAGCTTAACCAATACAAAAGTAATTTCAATTTGGGGGCCAACTCACCCATACCTTGGATTTGGACCATTATTTAATGAAGAAAATATTATTCAAATTGATACTAGACAATTACCTTGTAGGCCATGTAGTATCTATGGTAAAATCAAAACTAAAGATGAAAATTGCGCAAAAGAATCTATGGAAAGAATCACCTCATTAATGGTAATTAAAAAAATAGAAAATTGTTTAAAAGTAGAATGACTAAAATTGATTTTAAGTTCTTAAGTTATAAATCAAAGAAAACATAATATAAAGCAGTAAAACAACTGCTGAAATCAATATCGCTTTTCCTAATAAAATTAAAAGTAGAGTAGCAATAATTGAACTAATAAAAAGTCCATATCTTAATTTATTAGAACTAAAATCAAATGATTCAAATTTGAACGAAATAAAATTTAAATTAATGACCATTAAAAATCCAAATGCAATCATCAAAATTGGAAAAATAAATTGATGATTTGAAAAAGTTGAAAACCAATCAATATAGTACAAATAGGTTGTGGATGAAGCAGCTACTATTAATGCAAAAGCAGGGCTAGGTAGGCCTATAAAATGGCTTGAATTCGATGGTTCTGTATTGAACTTTGCTAATCTTAAAGCGGCAAAAACAGGTATTAATCCGATAGAACTAAAAAGAATAATAGACACATAATCTTGAAATAAATTCGCTTGTATTGAAGAAACTTTATAGACAATAACTGCTGGAGCTACTCCAAAAGTAACCAGATCAGCAAATGAATCTAACTGAGCCCCAAATTCAGACTGAACGTTTAATATTTTAGCAACAAACCCATCCAGAAAATCAAAGATGGAAGCAATTAAAATTAGGATTACCGCTATGAAGAACTGTTCATCAAATGTAAAATAAAGAGCAACCCATCCAGAGAGGAGATTAAGTGAAGTTAGTATATTGGGCAGGTGTTTTTTCATTAAATTATAAACTAAAATACTCTAAACATCGTTGATTAAATAGGTAATTACTAAAAATTAGTATTTACTTACCTAATTATAATTAATTTTACAGCATGAAAAAATATATTTTTTGGCCTATCTTTTTAATGCCTTTAATTTTATTTTCACAAGGAGCTAACACCCCCAAATACAGTAATGAATTCCTAAATATTGGTGTTGGTGCCAGATCATTAGGTATGTCAAATGCTGTGGTAACAAGTACAAACGATGTAATGTCAGGCTTTTGGAATCCTGCCAATCTCACTAATATAGATAGTGACCTTCAAATTGGGCTAATGCATGCAGAATATTTTGCAGGAATTGCTAAATATGACTTTGGGAGTATTGCTAAAAATATTGACGAAAAAAGTGGATTTGGATTTTCTTTTTTGAGATTTGGAGTAGATAA
>MDTC01111493.1_pt1 | contig 13763 bp, 14 predicted proteins | sample 811181 | NCBI WGS metagenome assembly MDTC01 (sample SAMN05326644, study PRJNA326480) | marine metagenome | isolation source: seawater | place: Pacific Ocean: North | collected 2011
CGGCGCCGGTGAGTCGGCGCCGGTGAGTCGGCGCCGGTGAGTCGGCGCCGGTGAGTCGGCGCCGGAGAGTCGGCGCCGGAGAGTCGGCGCCGGAGAGTCGGCGCGGGATCGACAGCAAAGCGGCAACACACGTTAAAGCACAATTTCCAATGGGGCGTCATGGTACCACGACCAATGGGCATCGCAAGGGAGAGTATTACTTGGGACAGCGCGCCAGCAAGCACATGCAGCGCAAATTTGATGCGGGGGACGTCGCGGACCGTTTTGTCCTTCCTCCCGCAGAACCAGCGACAAAGAAGCTCACGCGCAAGGCTAATCCACACCCCAATGCAAAGCTGGTGAATAAGCTCAGGAACAATGAGCTTCGTGCGTGCTACCGCGCCACGTTCCACGAGGATCCCGGCCAGATGGGCAAGGACAAGATACTCGAAGCTTTTTTAAAGCCCAAGGCGCCGCGCGCACGTGTGCCGAAGTCTTACGCACCTGGCCACGCTTCCATCGCTGAGCTCTAGTTTCTGTGCTTTGTGAGCTTGAATAAAGCTGCAAGGCCACATCCGAAATCTGACACTGAAAGCATCCAATCCTCAAACTGTATCCGTACTCCGCTATTCAGTTTGATAAGACATGTATGAATAAATAGTATTAAGAACAACTTGAAGATGTCCTCTTTAACAGCTTTTGTGCAACCTAATGATAAATACGGAGGGTTGAGCGACGGCTACCGCCGAAAGCAACTTGGAAAGCCAAGCGGAACCGTCGGGCAGCCGCCAAAATTCAGAGGCGAAAAGAACAAACCGGGTGATCCCATCAAGGTGCCAAAGATCCTAAGCTCGGCCGCCAGGCATAATCGCGGCACTAATGTCACCGTGCCGTACGCTCGTGTAACTCCCGCTTCTGAACTAGCAAACATCGGACGTGTTTCTCCCGGAGATGTTCTCTTTGTACACCGCAATGTTGCAGCTTCGAGGCTTGCTGATAATCTGAGCGCAAACGCAAAGCATGACGGGCAGTCTGTTATTCCGTTTTCTACCGCACATGCTCAGATACAGCGCGTTGCGGGCTTGGACTACATGAATCGGTGCTTGAGCCTCAAGAACTTTGAACCTGGTTATAACGCTTTAATCAATAACACAAATGTGTGTGACGATTGGCGCATGCTTCCTGCACTGAATGACTGGGTTCTTGATGGCATCATACTATCCAACGATTCTCCAGGATTCGTGCTCTCAAGTGGAAACGATTCCAGAAACGACAGAGTGTTTAATGTGGCAATTCAAGGTACTGCGCAAGTAAACAATGGATATCAGGACAATTATGGAAACGGTCTTGAGAGCCGTCTTCCCACCACTCATGGTGCCGTTCACTCTGATCAAGTGACCGGAAGCAAAAATATTCAGAATTTGTCAGGTGGTCCATTTTACGACCGCTTTCCGACACAAATGTTTGACCGCAAAGTTAGGCCACTTTCCGAACTTTTTGTTGGGCTTGTTTGCGAAAAGATCGATAAAGACCAGCTTGGACAAGACGAATTGTACAAAGTAAAGGAGATGATGCCTCGCAACGAAACCCTGCAATTTGTGCACGTCTTCCGCTACGTCACATTCTCAAACAGACAAGCGTGGCAATTTGCAGAAGTCAACAAGAATGGTCGCGATGTTGCCGATATTGACATTATCGACGCGTCCAGTATCACGGCAGTTCAGCGAGCTGCTTTCAAGTCAAACGCAGACTTTGTTATGGTCGACGAATCCGAACCTGCGTCTGCACGCATTGGCCCTAACAATCCGAAGCGTGGCCGTGACTATGCAAACATTCTGCCCCGAAAGGCGAAACGGACCGATATGAACTACATCGGCATCACTGGCGAAGAAATTGAAAACTTGGTGGGCGCTTGGCGTCTTGGAAAGGTTCTCGATATTGCCTCCGCGCGCAAGGAAAAGTTTGCAGGTGGAGTCGTAGATACCTCATTCAAACTTACACTGAACGTCGACCTCGGATTCATGGACTGGCGCGCACTCCGCCGCACTCTCGGCCTTTCTTTTATTGGAGAGAGTCATTACCCTTCGTGGAATGGCACTGTAGTTGACGACCTTCGAATCATGCAATGGCCCACAGACATCTCTCGCAAAGAGGATGACAACATTCCAGTTTCCATCGAAAAAAATGCAGACAGTGCCGAAGTTCAAATTTCGGAATACAATGCTGTAAATAAACTTGCAGCTCTCGCTGCTGTGACGTCTGCGAGTTTGCCTGCACTTGGTTCTAGCATCCCACAATCCGCATCTGTTTCTTCTACCACGCCCGCGTCCGTTGGGCGTCGCGCGTCTGCTGATGCGCCAGCGCCAGCGCCAGCGCCCGCCCCTGCGCCCGCCCCTGCGCCCGCTGCTGCGCCCGCTGCTGCGCCCGCTGCTGCGCCCGCCCCTTCTGTCATTGGACGTAGCTCTCGCACACCGGCTACGCAACCGGCACGCGCTCGGGATCCCGCGCCTGCATCTACATCTACATCTACCACGGCAGCTCCTTCAATCTCAGACCTGGTGTTCCCTGGCAACAACCAAACCACTGAGCCGGCCACAGCTCCTTCTAACGCTGACGACGTGATGGCGTCCATCTTCGGTACGTCTTCAAGCGCGACAAATACTCAAGAGCAAGAGGCGCCAAAGGAGACAGTGAAGGGCCCCCGAAAGTTTGCGCGCAGAAATCGAGAGAAGTGATAAAAACAAGTGCTAATCGTGCAAATGTGTTTTTGAGTTCTGTGAGCGCCTTCCGCCAAGGATGTTGACAACTAGAGTGTGTGTAATTAGTTTGTCGCGCTATTCTTAAAAGAAAAATGTGTCAATGAAGAAACAATAAAAAATATGTGTGACAAATTCAAAGAAGCATTCCTGTGTTTATCGGCTGATGTGTTAACGGCGGTTCACATGGAAAACGCTCTCGCGGGAAAAGGTCCCTTAAAAACCTTGAAATCGAGAGGAAATAAAAAGAACAAGGTCACTGAGCGCGTTGTTGTTCCTAAGGACCCTGTCACTTTAACTAAGCAAGTACTTGATGCTTGTAAAACATGTCGAAAACGCGGCGTGGACACGCTCGATCGCGACATATCGGATCAAGCACTTAACAAGGTGGCTAGGTTTACCGACAAGTTCAACCTCAAGCCCTACGAACCCTTCCTCCACTACGTTCCCCGGCTGGTCAACGTTGTTACGGTAGACACCCCTCTTACTAGCTTCCCTTGACCTCACTTCTTGCCTCCCTGGCCAGCGGGATGGCCACCCGAGGGGCCCGAGGGGCCCGTGTTGTTCGAGCGGCCGCCGCCGCTCTTGTTGCCGGTGGTCGACGGCCAGCCGCCGCCGTTGCCCTGGCCCGGCATGCTCGTTGCGCCTCCGCCTTTTGGCATTTTGCGTTTCTGTGCGTTTCCCAAGCGGCACTCTTGAGTACCAACCGCTTTGTTTAGCGCAGGAACCACGGTTGGGAATGCTGCTTATGTCAGGCGCAAGTAGCCCTCTCCTCACTGGAATCTCAAGTCGTTGTGCCGCTGTGCGCAGTTGGCGGAGGCCATCCCGGTGGAAGGGTCTGGCATCACCCTGCCACTCGACCTCCACCGCATCGCCGCGCGGTGCCGCAACTCCTACTTCGCACCCAAGCGCTTCAGCGCCGTCCAGTTGGCCTACAGCGAGCCACGCTGCCGCGTCTTGGTGTTTCGTAAGCACTGATCAAACTCGAACTCGCTTCCTAGCTTCTAGCATCCAAACATGATTCTCAGCCGCTTGCTTGTGCGCAGACACGGGGCGGATGGTTGGAACAGGTATGCCGACCCTTTCAAACCCTTGCAAAACACTTCTAACACTACTCATTTACTCTCAGGTTGTGGTGGTCCGGTAGCCGCGCGTCTTGCTCTCCTACGTGCACAGCGCCAGCTCTACACCGACGCGGACGTGCACATTAATCTGAGGAATTTCAATGTACACCCAAACCGCCAATGTGCATCCCTAGCCACATCGTGCCATGCCATTTCCTCCCTTCCTCAGGTAATCAATCAAGTTGGTGCAGCTGGACTGCGTGCTACCTTGAATTGCGAAGAATTTGCAAAAGCACACTCTTCTACGTCTCACTATGACGTAAAGTCATTTGTTGGCCTCGCCTGGCGCCCTGCTGGTGAAGCAATTTGTTGCGAAGTGTATTCTACTGGTCGTTCTAACTTACCAGGATCTACCGTCGAAAGGCAGCTTCACGACAGCTACATGCGCATGCTACCAGAACTTCTTCGTTATTCATCATCGTCATCACTATTGTGCAAAATATCAGAAGAAATCCAATCTGTGCATCGCACTGATTCAGTAGTTGAAGACAAGCTAACCGCGCCAAAAGCGCCTCAGTGTTCCGCACCACTTCTTTGGGAAGACTGGGACGACGCAAAAGGTGAAGCTTGCGACAAATCTGCTTACGGTGACGACTACGACGACGGCGAAGTGGATCTTTCAGAGATGGGACTGTGATCGATTCTTTGACATTGTTCCGGATCAGTTTGTGCGCATAAAATGATATACATTACGTTTCCGACGCTTACCAGAAGCAAGGCGTCATCATGCTTCCTCCACTATGTCTGCCAGTTGGAGTCGCTGAAAAGCGCAAGATTTACGAGTTAAAGGAAGACAGGCACGTGTACTGGGCGAGAGATCCTCGTGGCATGTTCATTGACAAATACTGCGTGCAGGTTCCGTGGGAATTGTACGAAATGAAAAAGGTGCCCAATGGCAAAGAGAAGGGCGAACGTCTTCTACCGGGCCAATATCGTCGCATGAAAACCTTCCCCCTCATCTATCTTCTCGATGACGTCATCACGGACTATCGTCTTGATGACGATCTCAAAAGGTCGCTTGGAATGAGCAATGAACATAGTGTCACCAAGTCGGAACGTGTGCAAAGGCACGTCAACGAATCGCAAGGAACTCCCATGAGCACGATTTGGGTCATGCAATTTGTCGTCATGGATCACATTGACGAGGAGACGGGCGATCACATCAATTTTGGCCGCATGTGTCTTGTACCAGAAGAGTTGACAAACCCGTTGACGCGTCTTAAGGATGCACTAGAGCACCTGAACACAATGGCAACAGAAACCAGGATGTACGCGTCCCTCCGTAACCCCAAAGCACTATACGACGCTTCTGCACCTCCAAATGTGTTTATGCTCAACCCTGATCTGGTGGAATGGAAAAAGTGGTGGGTAAATACTTTGGAAACGGCGATTGAAAAGACTGCTGCCGTTATGAACTCAACTGCTGCTTAGTAGAATGTGTGTGAGATCCAGTGATTGCAAAAATTAATTAGAGCTTGTGTGAACACACACACACACACACATACATTTATGGAGGAGAATACATTTCTACAAACGTGGTATCATCAAACATGGCATCATCAAGCACGATGCCCTTCCCTTCGAATAGTGAGCTTAGCAAATGCGATTCCGCTTTCAATGCAGCATTTTCCACCTCCAACTCATTCACGACATTCTCTAGCTCCACCACCTTAGACTCAAGACTCTGTACGTACTTGCGCTTTCGCTCGCGACTGATCGCCGCTGATGCACGATTCATAAGCTTCCGATGAAGCAATTTTCTCTCCACATTTTCCATGTCGGTACAAGGACTGTATTTGTCCGCGTGTAATAGGTCGTGGAATTCGAAGAGTGAAATGGTCATTTCACTATCATTGGTGCCTGCTTGAGATGCCCCTGCACCCTTTACCTTTTTTATTGCATGTTCAATAGGTGCCATGCTATTTTTAGATGGTCACAATCAAAATTATGAGAACAACAAAAAGAATAAAACAAATGGCCTTCCAATAATTATGGACACGCGCACGCTTGCGCGTCAGAAAAGCGGCGCCGACTTGCAGGACCCATGCACGGCGCCGCGGACCGGCGCCGCGGACCGGCGCCGCGGACCGGCGCCAATGCTGGGCGCCGACCTAGCGGCAACGCTAAAACTCAGTGTCGTTTTGCAGAAACAGTACCCTACACTCATCAACACAATATCAGTTGCTTTTTAAATGGACCTTCAAAGTGTTTACCGCGAAATCGACTCGAACAAACCAACTGCTAACATAGACACTCAAGAAACCATCGGAGAGAAAGTACGAAATCTGGCTTGCGTGCTTAAGAAATACATGGTCAAAGCGTCTGTCAAAACACTTAATGTGGCATATGAAAATATCGTCGACAACATACCCAGTTGTGCATCACGTCCACCCATCCAACATTGCGTTACAGACATCGAACACTGCGTTGTTATGCGAATTGCAGTGTGGCGTATTGCGCAACGATGGTACGGTCCTTTGAGTCCCAGCACATTGAATATTTCTGAAAAGATTCATGCAGCCTTTTTGCAGTTAGATCCAAGTACATTTGACTCTCCTATTTTGGCGTTGTGTTACGCCTATGCTTGCAATGCAGAAAACAAAGGAGAGATTATTTCAGATTCTTTCAGAACACGAGGCATTCCAGGTCGCGCAAAGCTGTTTGCACCTCCAAAGATGCGCACATACCTTACTACATCTTCTCCACTTTTGGACGATTTTGTTTTCGTTTACTCAATGCTTGCTATTATCAACGACCCTGGTCTATTCAAAATGGCAACCGCCCGCGTCAAAAACAATTCTTGTTTTTGTGAATACCTTGTCTACAAGTCAGGAGACATAATGCTCGAAGTGATCGACGAAGAGGTCTACGACACATCGCCTCAGGATTACCGAATGATGTCGGCGCGGAGAATGTTTTACAGTACATCCACACTCACTGCTTCGTTAAAGTTTGTCAAAGTTCAAAATAGGACGAACTGTTACAGGGATGTCAGACTTGTAGATGAATCTGCGTGGTTGACCATGTGCTAAATTACACAAAGATTGTGCTCTAACAGAAGTGGCGATAATTGTCTATACATTAAAATACAATACACGACAACAATGCGCGGCGCGCCTTGTCAACTCACGAGTGCGGGAACCGGGCGCAGCTCGACGTTGGCATCGGCCTGGCGCCTGATCGCTTGCAGCGCGCGCTTGAGCGCGTACGGGTCCTTATTCGCCGCGGCCAGGACCGCATCGTCTCTGGACATCAGCGCGAACCACTGCTGCCGGTAGGCGAAGGCCCGTTGCGACGGGGTCATCGTCCCAATCTCCGCGAGCTTGCGCCTGAACGCGCTCAGGTGTCGCAACCGCCACAGCTGCATGGCGCACGTGTAGTAAAGCACGCGGTTCTCGCGCAGCTCAAGTCGGAACGGCTGCTCCTTGTTGGTCAGGCGCAGCACGCCGATCATCTTCAGGTCGCGCGCAAACACGTCGACTATTCGGTCAATGTCGGCGTGGTCGTCACAGATCCTAGGAGCCGTCTGCCGCTCCGTGGTGATGTAGGAGAGTATCTTGCGCACAAGCTCCTGCGGCAGCTCAGTCCAAAAGCAGACGGGGTCGAAGGCGGCCTTGGCGGGAGCGATTGTCAACTCACGAGTGCGGGCAAGGAGTAATACAGCCAACCGCTTTTTGGACCTGGTCGACATCATGCGGCTCAAGGGTACATTCTCCCGCATTAGTAATATCGACCTGGTTGTCAGACCGCCTGGTTAGTGTTTCTGCATACGGACACTCGCCGCTACGTCACTTTTTGCCTGATCGGCGCCGCTCATCGGCGCCGATCATCGGCGCCGCTCATAGGCGCCGCTCATCGGCGCCGATCATCCAACAACGAGTTACCGGCGCCGATTAGCCCATGCCCATATTGTTATGCAGTAAACGATTCGCTAAACACTAAACATGTTTCACATTTATAAAGAAACAAAAGTAAATCATGCTTGGAAAACCCGTGTCTAAAAAGTCTTCTAAGCAAACGAATGAAAAGAAAGATGGTGGTGATGATAAGAAAAAGAAGCGCAAAAAGAGTGAACAAACATACGGAAGCTACATTTACAAGGTACTCAAACAAGTTCACCCCGAGTTTGGCATCTCAAGTAAGGCTGTTGCGGAGATGAATGTTATACTTGGAGAACTATTGGAGAGATTTGCTCATAAAAGTGCCGAAGTGGCGCGTATCACAAAGAAATCGACATTGGGTGCCCGTCACGTACAAGCAGCGGTGCCTCTTTTGATGGGCGAAGAGTTGTCGAAGCATGCTGTATCCGAGGCTACAAAGGCCGTAACCAAATACGCCGCTGCGTAACCAAATACGCCGCTGAAAAGTAAGTCGCAAAGGCGACTCGGCGCCGAAATGTCACTCGGCGCCGAAATGTCACTCGGCGCCACCAATGACTAGGTTATTTGAGCGGAGTCAACATAAAAAGTTAGTGCATTGTGTGAGTTGCAAGAACAGTGAGTTTAAACTTGTTAACATGCTACCGCTCGAAAAGAAATACCCACACTATCGCGACAAACTCGTATCCTTTGAACCCACAGAGCACATCTATACGGTGATTCGCTCAGAGGGACGGTATGAGCAGGCACCAACCTCTGTCACCAGTTTTGCAAAAGAATACTTTAAGCAATTCGACCCTGATGCAATTGTGGAAATGTATTACGAGAAGTGGAAAGCGAAGAAATCTAGCAAGTATCACGATCTTATCCATGCCGTTTTAGACCGCGGCGGAGACACCGAGTCTGCAAAAAGGGCGATCAAGGAATCGTGGGTCGCGAACTCTGCACAGGCGTCAAGTGATGGTACCAAAATGCACGCCGATGCCGAGTTGCTCTGCAACGGGCTGTGTCCGACCGCAGAGTCTCCGGAGATGGCCATGCTGACCGAGTGGCTGCAGGAGTTTCAGCCGCACATGAAATGGCAGCCCGCGCGCACAGAATGGGTGCTTTGGTGGGAACTTGAGCGCGACGACCCCGACTCGTCCATACTGCTCGCCGGGACGCTGGATCTGCTGATGTGGAGCGAAACGGCAGACGTCTATGGCCTCTTTGATTTCAAACGTACAAACCCCAAACCCAAAAGGGCAGGAGGACCACAAAACATGCTCGGACCACACATACACCCACTTTTCCACCCCGGTTACGCAAAATCACCACTCTCACAAGTAGAGAACTCGGACTTTGGAAAGTACACCATGCAGCTTAACATTCTGGCCAAGATGCTGAGGGAGCGCTACGCAATCGACGTCGGGGACAACATGTACCTTTTGCAGCTGCACCCGGATCTGGATAAAGCTCACTGCGTCAAAGTGCAGACGCTTCAAGACGCCACTGACAGTCTTTTCAACATAGAGGCGTACAAGCTACGAGGGTCGTGAATTGATGCTCGAGATCTCAGTTTGGAGGAAAAATTGGCAACGAACTGTCGAATGATGTTGCGCCGTCCAGAAACTCAAAATAATCAACAGTGTCTCTTGTGGACAAGTCCCACGAATCAAGTGGCTGATTGAACGAGGTGGCCCTCTTGAACATTTGTTTCATTACAAGCCTCGCGGTTGACTTGGTGAAGTCCCAAGAATCGAGTGGCTGGTTGAAAGCTGACGCGTTGTGGAACATGCTCTCCATGTTAGTTGCACTGGCAACATCCCACGAATTGAGTGGCTGGTTGAAAGATGTCGCGTTCTGGAACATGTTGTACATAACAGTTGCACCGGAAACATCCCACGAATTGAGTGGCTGATTGAAAGCTGTCGCATTCGCGAACATTTTGTGCATACCAGTTGCACTGGAAGTGTCAAAATAATCGATTGGTTGGTTAAAAGCTGTCGCATTCGCGAACATGAAGTGCATACTAGTTGCACTGGAAGTGTCGAACTGCAAGGGCTGGTTAAATGCCACTGCATCTGTAAAGAAAAATCCAAAATCTGTTACCTTTGATGTATCGAAGTGCAACGGCTGATTGAATACGCTTGCTCCCCTAAACATGCCTATACGTTGAGGCCATTCCACAGAGTCGACGTCATCAATCTCAACATTTGACATGTCAAGCTCTTGGTTGAGGCTATAACTTTCCAAGAACATTCCAGCCATGTCGGTGACTTGCGACGTGTCCCAGTCAAGAGGTTGGTTGAAAGCGGTTGCGAGGTAGAACATCATCCTCATGCTTGTTACCCTGGAGGTATCCCATTCCAAAGGCTGGTTAAATTTGGAAGCGTGAGCAAACATAAAAGCCATGTCCGTGACCTGTGACGTGTCCCAGCTTGTTATGTCTGAATTGAAGTCTATGTACCCGTAGAAGAGATGATTCATATTGTCCACTTTAGCAACGTTCCATGCGGATATGTCTCCGTAGGTTTCACTGGCAAGGCTTGGGTTCTGACTATGCATTTTTACTGCATCTTTGAGTTCGTAGAAGTTGTTGAATTCGTGTGCAGGCGGGTCTTCGTAATTGCACGTGCACGCCGAATAGGGCGCAGGTGGAGGCCAAGTGAGAACTGGTGCGGGTGATATCAAAGGCGGCGGGGGTGGCGGGGGGGGTGGAGACATCAGTTCATCTGTCCTCCGCGATGGACGCTTGTCGACGTAAGGTTCAAGCGCACCATCCTTTGTGCACATTTCACATACTTCTGGCGAGATAGGCTTGTGGTATGCCAGAACACGTGGTCCACAGCACTCTTTTTGCAGCAGTGTTTGGTTGCGTTGTAAATGGTCTACTGGTAGCTCCAAAAACCCTTCGATGTTTGTTGGTCTTACTTCAGACAATTTTGCGGCGATGCCAAGGGAAACGTCTTCAAGGTGAGGAAGTAGCGCAGACGCGCCATTTGTTATCACTTTTTCCAACGCGGCGTTGGATATTGCGTAGGACCCTCCGGCACAGTACGGGGGATATGTGTTGAATGCCCACTGGTTCAACTCCACATGCCACGGATGGCGTTCCTCGCGTATGGGTGCCTCTTTGTAGCGCACCCTTCCACAATATCCTGAAGAGCATGCGCCACTCATGAGTACGCTCACAAGACGGCGAGGGTATACAATTGTGTCGGTGTCGACCTTGACAAGGAAACTGAAAGTCATGGCAGTACTGATCCACTTCATGGCCGTTATCAGCTTTGTTCCAAGAGCGCTGTACGTGTCTCTAGAAACGGAAACGCTTAGAACATCTCCCACAATCTTGGGTTCTTCACGCAAGGGTGAATTGGTTACAAAGAGGTAATCCGCTTGATCGGGAGGCGGCAGCCAGGAAATCCAACTTGCTCGAATGCTGGATCTCAATCTACTATCGTTGTACACCACTGGAACAATGAATAGCACATCTGTGTCGGGATAAGGTGCTCTGTGGTAGGCGTGCTCGTCGTAGCTCCACGATATCGGCTTATTCACTACATCTTGGTACGGAAGAGAAGCCGTGCGACGCACGCAATCCAGATTGTACGAATCTGTGACAAAACGTTGAATCTTTGGAAAGTTCTTGCAAGTCCACTGTAAGTAATCTGCTTCGCGGTGACGCGAGTGTGCGTACGGCACATCGTAAGTCGTTGGTGTTGGCATGTGGCCAAAACGGACCGACGGTACAAAGCCGACCACAAGACCAATCGCGTTCAGGGCCAAAAAGTTGAGCTCGTGCTCCATCACGTGTGCGCGCTCGTCGAAAGGTGATCTGCCGATTGAGCGAGTCCTTGCCAGGAACGCATTTTGAACCAGGTGAGCGGCAATCGGCACAGTAGAATCTTGCTTGAAGTCAACGGGGTCCAAAGAAAGTGAACGCTCGCGAAACACGAACCTGTGCGCATAACAATCGTACTGGTAGCACCCCGCCAACAGATCAAAATTGGCATTGCTCAGTAGCGTGTTGCTCAAGCTTTCCAGCCCACCAGGTGGTACTATTACATCGTCGTCGAATATTGCAACAAGCTCACTAGAATTGTCATTTGCTCGGTTGACAATCTTGTTGCGGCAGTCGTTTATCCCACGGCACGTTGTGTCACACACCATGCGAAAGCCTTGGTCACTTGAGGTTTCGCTGGATACATCGCATGCCACAAACGCTCTCGACCCCAATGGAAGAGATGCCATAAACACCTTCAAGGAAGCACGCCTTGATGCAAAGTTTACAGAGTGCACAACTCCAATCGTCATGACATTTCTTTGTACCTGAGTTTCTGTACTGGTTTCGAGCTGCGGAAACTGCGCAAGTGGCTGCGGTTGAATAGGCGAGGATGGTTGAGGCTGTTGCAGTAACTCTAGTTCCGACGACGTGTGGCTGTCGCGCTCGAGAAGACTTTCAAATAGTCTACGGCCGGACTCTTCCAGTGTGACCTCAGTTACCCAGCACAAGCTTCCTCGGTCCAATGCACTTTGACAGAACTGTTTTGCATCATCACGAGTTTCAAAATATTGACATGTAGTAGCACGGTTGCAAGGAGTGGCCGGAGGCGACGGCGGAGGAGACGGTGGAGGCGGCGACGGTGGAGGTGCCGGCGGAGGACAGGGTGGAGGTCGCGGCGCCATTCCAGGGGGCCATGGCGGAGGTGATGGCGGTGGGGGCGACGGCGGCGGAGACGGCGGCAGTGGCGGAGATAACGGCGGAGGTAACGGCGGCGGTGGAGCTGATACTTGTATGAAGGTTAGTGTTGGCTTTTCTATGCTCTCGACTGTCACGTTCAACGCAGCCGTTAGAGAGTCAATAGTGGACGCAGAAAGAAGAGCAAGAACAGAAGATGCAAACGACTCGTTTGTGGTATTAAGCGTGGATACGACGCGCACGCTCGCCGCAGTTGCACTTACCACAATCTGCTCTTCATCTGCGCCCACAAGCGTCGCCAAGTTACTTCGAAAGTCGCTCTCTGGGAAATCGTCCACGGTTCCAGCCACGGTTACAATGAACTCGACTTGACTTGCGTAAAGCATCCCCGGAGCCGCAGGCGGCATGGCAGGCGGTGGTGAAACGTCAGTTACCGACAATGAGGACACCGTAAGGGTCACGACCGTAACAAAAGTCATGCATAAAAGAACAAAGATCGTGACTGGGGACGCACAGAGCCAACGCTTAAGTTTCTCATCCACCCTTTTGGTATTTAAGGTTGCTCCGACCTCTGAAGCACGGGCTGTGACCTTCCCGTACATTGGAACTAATCACAAGGTGTCACCCTTTGTACCACTCTTCACTAGCATTGCCTTGTTTATTTCATTTCCACTATAAATGTCTTAACAATACACACGCATTGGTTTATTCGTTCTATCAAAGAACCACTTTCAACATTTCTTAAATGTGTTGAGATATGGTAGGCGTTCAAACATCAAGTTAGAGGGGCAAGTTCAAACACTCCCCGCTAAGCACGTCGTGTAGTGTCACAGACACTTTACAGACAAGCAACCCTTTTACAAACACAAATGGCTGCTATTAGTGACATGCAAAAAGACGCGCAGAGCAGGGCGGCTTCGCTCCCGGCCCCGCGCACCATCGCCGCTTCCAAGGAGGACGTCCTCTCCAACCTCGCCTTCTTCTTTGGCGACCCCGTCGTCCCCGAGCGCCTCCGCGACTACTCGGAGCACCACGCGATGACCTTCCGTGCGCAGCCGCGAGCAGCCCTCCTGGTCTTGACCGCGCCGCTTACGTTGCTCCCCTGGTGCGCGCAGATTTCCCTGACGCGTATTATGGTCAGAACACGAAGATGTAAGCCGCACGCCACAGCCTCTGCCTCCGCCATGCCATTGCTGACACCACCTTGTTGCTCGGCAGCCGTGAGACGCTCAACAACTTGATCTTGAAGTCCCCCCAGGAGTGGCACACCCAGGTCGCCCTGCCGTTCGTCAAGATCGTGGGAACTACGGTCGAGTGGGGTGCGCTGCTACACCCCGGCGCAGAC
>MDTC01195527.1_pt1 | contig 13763 bp, 6 predicted proteins | sample 811181 | NCBI WGS metagenome assembly MDTC01 (sample SAMN05326644, study PRJNA326480) | marine metagenome | isolation source: seawater | place: Pacific Ocean: North | collected 2011
TACCTAATTCCGAATGTAATTCGTTAAGCGCAAGTTTTACATTATTTCTATTTGCCGCAGTAAATTGGGTACTGAGTGTTCCAATATTAAGAATACCACTTACTGTTAGATTTGTAGATATATCTGCAGAACCATTTAAGTCCAAGTCTCCGTCGATTGTGGTTCCATCTAACGTTGTATTCCCATCAACATCCAAGTTTCCGTGAATGGTTGCATTGGTAGAAACATCTACTGAACCATTTAGGTCTAAGTCTCCATCAATTGTTGTTCCATCCAGAGTAGTAGCACCGTCAACATCCAATGTGCCTTTAATAGATGTATTACCTGTACCATTTGCAACAACAAATCTATCTGTGTCCATTGTCAGGCCGCCATTTAATTGTGTAGCGCCTGATATTGTTGCATTTACATTTACTGTTAAATCGCCAGATATTGTTGTATCATCACCAGTACCATTTCCTAAGAAATTGGATCCTCTTGTATTTAAATTACCTACAAGAATTGTATTACCATTAACTGTTGCATTAGATTGAACATCTATTGTACCATTTAAATCAAGGTTGCCGTCTATAGTAGTTCCATCAAGTGTTGTGGTACCATCTACGTTTAGGTTTCTATCAATATCAACATCTCTTGTAACTGTTATATCTTGGGCAAACGTAGCATTAGCTCCATTACCCGTTATCATTGCATTATTGCCAGATTTTATAAGTATATTTCCACTAGAATTATCTAGTTGTCCAAATGTAGTAGGCCCAGCTTTTAATGTTATATTCCCAGAATTAGAATCTAGTATAACATCTCCAGCAGAATCGATAGTAAAAGTTCCAGAGGTTACATTAAATGCATTTGAACCTGCACTAATTTCTTTTGTTGATGCATCGAATACTGCCTCAATATTATTAAGTGCAGTTACTACGTCAGTCCCTAAACTTGAATCTAGGTTTTCTAAAGTTCCAATATCGTCTTGTAATTCGTTTACTGCGTCTACTAAACTTGGTGCATAAATTTTAATATCATCTGTAGAAGCAGTTGTAGGGGTATTTAATTCTATTGCAAATCCACGTGAAATGGATACTGGAACTAAATCACCGTGGTTCGCGCCTGTAATAGTATTTGATGAACCATCTAGTTTTATTTGTGTGCCAGCATTAAATGATCCGGTATGATTTTTAAAAAGTAATTCGGTTGAAGATGCTCTTAATATAGTTGCACTAAATGTTGCACTGGCAAGATTTGTTCCCTGATAGACAATTCCGCCTTCTACAAAATCTGTAAGTGTATTACTTCCACTAAGTACAACTTTTCCACTATAATTTACAACGTGGAAACCACCTGCTATTACATTCTGTGATAATTCTGCACCATTTAGATATACTCTTACAACTCCGACTGGAAAAGCTTCTGCAATTATTCTTACTACATTGGCATTAGGTATATTATCCGAACCTACTACAAGATTTTGTGCAGAATTAAATGTACCACTACTATTTGTAACTAATATTTTTTCTGATGTTGCTGATACTATTGTTGAAGTATAACCACCTGATTGGGTAATAGCCGCTCCAGCAACAAAACTTGAAGGCATGGTAGGTGATCCTACCAGAATAATATAACCTGCAGTATTATCTATGGATTCTTCTGGTTTTATTTCAAATTCTGCTGTCTTATTATTACTATCAATGCCATGGAATAGAGATGAACCTACTGAAACATTATCATAATTAAATGTTTTATCTTTAATATTACCATTTATTAATTCGTTATCACCTAAGTGTAAAGATACTTCATTTGCTTTCTGACGTAATACTTCTAAGGTATTCGATTTTAAAATTCTAGTTTCTTTATTTGCCATTATTTCTTACCTAACTTTTGGAGTAGTTCCTTAATTTCAGCAATATCATTTTTCATTTCTTGAAGTTCATTCTCTTTGGCTTTCTCTATAGCCATTTGAGCTCTTCTTGCATGTATTGCATTACTATTAGTATTTATAACTGCTTGAGAAGAGGTATCCTTAACTAAGTCTGGATTATCTTTTATTTTCTTAATTCTTGGCATAATATTTCCTATGTTGATGCAATAGCTCTAAAGTCCTTTACTTGGGGTACGGTTGCACTATTAATAGACCTGAGGACTATTTTAAATTGCATTGTACCAAAACTTCCATCAGGATCAATAGCGTATTGTATTTCTTCAAATACTGCTGGGTTATCGTTAATTGGTACCACTGTAGGCGATTGTGTCGCAGTGTAACCAGCTCCACTTGAAGGAGCTTGAATCCAGTTTACTGTACTAATTTCTGTATTAGAACCACCTTCTACTACTCTCCAATATAAATCTACATTTGCTGCTCTAGGTCTATTCACACTTATGAATACATCCATCTTGTCTGCTTCTTCCGCAAGCTCTACTTTCTTAGTTATATATCTTGCTAATTGGTTACCACCTATAGCAGATAACTCATTACCTGCTGTTACATCATCAATAATATTTTGTACTGTAACAAGAGAGGTTCTATTTAAATCCAAAATAGGTGATAGTGTATCCTTTTCTGTTGTAAATACACATCTAATCTGGAATGTTTTAGTAGAACTATTTGCAGTAGATGCAATTGAATTCGGAGCAGCGAATTGAATATTTTTATTCGGTAATATTTCACCTTCTGTTCTTGCAACTTCTGTTTCAGAGTATGGAGTCATGAAATATCTAATGGCCGTTCCAGGCACTGATACTTCACTTATTACAGCTCTAATTAAATCAAGTTGTCTATTTTCAGTAGCATATATTGCACTTCCACCACCTGATCCAGTAGCACTTGCAGTATCACTTGCTCCTGCAGTAAACTGATAAGTGTCATGAGTTACATTTGAAATACTATGGGTACCATTTAAATTATTTGCAGCCAGACCGTTAAATGCAGTTGCTCCGGATATAATTACGATTGGACTAGCAGCATTTTGCATACCATGGTTTTTGTGGAATACTGTAACCACTCCACTTCCATTTGTACTTGACATTGGATTAAGTAGTAAATTTCTAGCAGGAATATCATCATGGACTAGAGTAATATTAGCTCCTGATCCAGTAAATTTACATCTGTTTAATGTGAATTTTAAATCCCTACTTTGTTCTGGGGTCCATGTAGAGGCATTCTGTGAAGTAAAGAATACACCTCCGTATGGTTGTTTTGTAATTCTGTTTGATGCATTTGTTAAATCAAACCCACCCATCTCAGCAACATAACACTCATACTCGTCAGATTGTGCCATAATTACAATTGCGTATTCTTGATTTTGTGCAAGATAAACTGGATGGTCAAATGTAAATGTTGTTGCAACATCTGCATTTCCTAAGCCATTATTCGCTGTTGCATCACTAGGTAGATTTACACTGGCGGCAGGTAATACAACATCTGCTCCAGGTACTATTTTCTGTGTAGGTATTCCATTTTCTACAGACCTAATACTTACCCTTACAGGAATTGCTGTATCTTTTTTCCTAAAGAATAATTGGACATTATCAACGAATACACCACCTTCTGTATCAATTAACATTGTTTGTGCAAGAGGATCTACCCATTCTACTGATGTTGATACGGTTGTATCCACTAATGTTCTTTCATCATTTAATTCTGTTGTAACAAATGATGGTACTTTAGTCGAAATAATTTCTTTTTGTATTGACTCGATTAAACCTTCAGCATGGAATTGAGCTTCTGCAAATGTTGTTTCATCGGTTGTAACATTTGTTGCTGAGTCAGTTAATTTAAATGTTCTTGTACCAGTCTTAAATTTAAGGACATCGTTTCTTGGAATAATAAATGAACCTTGGACTGTTCCAGTGGAATCTGTTATTAAAGTACCACTATTACTTGATGTAGCAAAACTATCATCAACCCATTGGGTTCTACCTTCAAATGTTTTTACTGCAGTTTGATCAGAGAATTCAGCATAGTTGTGGGATGAATGCCCATTAGTATATGTTGTAATGTCCGCACCATTAAAGAATGAATAAACCTTTGTATTAGGTTTTAATAATTCAGCTTTAAAGAATACCCTTCTTGATCTCATAAATGGTATGAAATTAACTTCTACAACCTTGCTGCCTAATTCTTTTTCTACTGTATCTGCCGCAATACTTGTTGTAAGACCAGTTCTAGCTTGATGTTGAGTAGTAGTAATTGCAGTTGTTGTAGTAATTCTACCACCACCTCTTCGGCCCCAACCACCTCGTCTTCTGCCGTCTTCAAATTCTATACCACCAGCCCATAGGTCTGTTCCTGTTATTGACCTGTCAGTTTCTATTCCAGACCAGTTGGTTTCCCATTCATTCCATACAGTACCTAAAACTCCACTTTCTTCTGCCATAGCAACAAACTGATCATATAGACCTTCATCGTTAATAATAACATCTGGCCTTACATCAGTCTCTTTCCATTCATCTGACTCTGGTGATAATTTAACCTTACCACTCCATGTAAATACATTATACGGATTTACATTCACTGCCACAGATGAATATGGTTGTGTAATATGTGCTTGTGTTGTTTTGGGTAAATGTACAAGTGAGCCTGTTTTTACTACTGCTCCTGAATCACCAGGTTTTCTAATTAAATTAACATTTCTTTCATCAAACTTAGGTCTTAAAAGTCCATTAGCTTTATCTATAGAAACAGCGTAATCTGGATTACCAGCATCTCCAACGTTATGTCCTCTAAATCCATCTACCAAGAATCCATTCTTTGTTCTTGGATTAGCTCCAGTAAATAATTGTGTATTCTCTGCTTGTTGTTCTAAGAGTGAAAGTGATGTATAATACTCTACATTTTTTAATCTTTTATCAAGAGCACCAATGTCTCGCATTGTGTATCTCTTATTATCAATTAACTTAGGATTCACATCTTGTAAATCAAAGATATATGGGTTTAATCTTAAATCATAGATTCCCATTGCATCTGCAGGTACCTCTGGAGCAACTGGATTATCACTAGGTACTCCGATTACTGTTTTAAATTCACCTTCTTTAGTGACATATAATTTGTCAATTCTAGGCATATAATATTTCATATACATAGAAATTGCGTGTGAAGGATCCGGTGAACCTGTAACACTTGCTCCTGATGAGGTAAAGTTATCAGCACCATCGGCCTTTCTTGGTCTAAAGTCAATACAATCTCTTAATTCAACTTTACCTTTGGCTGAGTCAAAAGAAGTTATAGAACCATAATCAGCTGTAGGATATGAATCTACTGTAAAGTAATCACCAGCCTGATGTGTATAATAATCGAATGTAATTGTGAGTGCGCCAGATACAGGAGACGTTCCAGGATTTTGGATAATTCTTCCTATATCATAAAAATTATCTCTTTGGCCATTGTCAAGAGTAAATCTTTCTGTTACGTTTGTGGATGTTGCATCTACTACGGATACAAGTCTTATAATATCTGCCTTACCTAATGAATATGAACCATCAGAACTAGCCGATACACTTGATGCAGATGCATTGTTCTGTCTTATTTTTTGTTTTTGTACTTTATCAGAACCATCTATTTCTACATCAGCCATAATTCTTACTGCAGTTGTATCAGCTGCACTTACAGAAAATGTAAGTGTAGTAACACCGTCATTAGATGCTCCTACAAATGTTGGCGTTACATCCAATGCAGTAGTCCCTACTGAAATAACAGTTGCCGTATTTACGTTTGTAAAATGACCCCCTCCAGCTGGAACCGATATGGAACATTGATTGCTAGTTACAGTGGTACTAAAATCTTTCTTAATTGTATATTCTGTTGTGTTAGTAGAACCATTAAATAATGTTTGTACAGCATTGTATGGTAATTTAAATACCATTGTATTATTACCAACATCAATTCTTACGGGTGCGCCACTAGTTAATACCAAGTCAGCAACAAAATTTATTCCATTAGATGCAGTCTGATTAACACTCTTTACAGCACTAAAATTACCCGATGACATTTTAATATCAAATAAATGTAATCTTAATTCACCACCTATATTCTCTAAGGCTCTTGCCCTTGCAGTACCTACTACCGATCCACCTTGGCCAGTAGCATTATGTAAATTCATTGTTGAAAAATTACTTACATCAGGAACACCTTTCACACCAGTTATTACTACATAGTTACCTACTGGAGTGGCAACATTTGCATTTGCATCTACGTTAACAGCATCTGCTCCACGTGGTTTATCTATTGCAAGGTATTTAGTTGCAATGTTTTCATTCCTAAATCCTTGTACGTATGCAGTTGAGGGTTCTATACCTATTGCAATCTTGGTAGCACTTCCTCCACTACCAGAGGATAAATAACCATTATTACCAGCTTCATCATCTAAATGTTCTCTGATATCTAATTGAAATGGTTTTACAGAGTAATTACCACTTTCTTCAAATGTTCTTCTTGCAAGTCTTTTTGATAATTCTGTATCAGTATTTGTTGCATCAGTTTTATCTACCTGTGTTATACCACCTTCTATTCTTAATAGGGTAACATAATTCGAGTTAGTGCTATTTAAATTTGTAAGTGATTCTTTTACCAGAGTTGTTGAAATTTGATATCTTACAGCGCCGGGTGCAGAAGTATTTGGAACTCCTTGAGCATTATCAAGTAGAGTTATATCTCCACCTGAATCAACTTCATTCTCTGATACAGCAAGACCTACGGTATATGAAGGAGTATTAGTATATTTGTCTAGGATTAAACTACCTGCTGGTACATGAATAAATGTACCTGATATAAAATAAACACCTTTTTCAATATTTACAATAGAACCTTGTCCGGTAGGATTTGTAATACTTGATCCACTACCTGCGCCAACTTTTCCATAAATTGGAGTACCACCGGTAACAAATTCTTCTCCTGCAGCAAATGTGGTTACGTTTCTAGCTGAACCACCCTTACTAATATATTTAATATAAAGTGTATTTGGTTCTGAACCATTTTGAGCAACTACAGATAGTACCTTTGCTTTAATTTCATTACCAGCATTATTATAACCAGTAATTTCTTTACCTACAAATGTGGATAAATAATTGTCTGAATTTAATGTACCACCAACACTATGTGTAAATGAAGATTCTATTTTTATAAAATCATGTTCAGTATTAACAGTAACTTTACCACCAACAACTCTTGATCCATGTTTAAATGCATATTGTCCATGTCTATCAATTTGAGCTTGTAGGGCAGTTTGTAATTGAGTAAGTTCCCTTGCCTGAACAGAGTATCCAGGTCTGAATAGTATTCTATGATAATTCTTTTCTTCTACTGTTTTCCCACTACTGTCGGGAGTAAAAAAATCATCATAGTATGGAGCGTTTCCAAAAGTTTTTATTCGTGTTGTACTCATATTATCTCTTCTCTGTTTTTAATACTAATGGTATATTAGAATTCTATAATAACCTTAATATCTTCAATTTGTGTTGTTGTTCTATTGATAGGATTTCTATTCTCTAAGAACATTATGGCTCCTGAGCCTGGTTGTACTTCTGGATTACCTAATGCACTACTTGACTCTAAAGCTCCTGATGTGGATGATGTTCCACCAGTTATAGTTTCACCATTTACAAATGATTTATAACCTGTTTTTGAATTTTGATGATAGTATATGTAACCTGATGCTGCATCGCGTTCAGTTACATATGCCTTAGCTCCGGATGTTCCACCAGTTATTACTTCGTCAACATTAAAATTAGTAACTGTTACACCAGATGCAAAATCTAAATATCTTAATGCCTTACGTGTCGCTGCAGTTGCAACTACGGCAGTACCGAAGTTAAATGGATTTCTAATAATTGTTACTTGCCTAAAATCATTACCTACTGTTAAATCACCACTTTCGTTACCAGTTAATTGTGTATTAAGGCCAATAAAGAATGCTCCTAATTCAGTAACTGGATCAGTACCATGTCCTCTTACTGGAGAGATAACTGCTCTTGCAGCTGCATCACCAGCACTAAATGTGATATCAGCAATAGTGTAATCGGTTCCTTTTGCACTTACAGTAATACTTGCTACTGTTTTATTTGAACCAGTACCACTCATATTAACTGTTACAGTAGCTCCAGTTCCGTCTCCAGTAATAGTAGCAGTAGGCGCATTAGTATATGTTCCACCATTAGTAACTTCGACTCTTTCAATGCCTGCGGCAGTAGTAGAATTAAGGGATCCCTTTTGGTTTAGGTATTGAGCATAATCTGCCTCTGACAATGCATTCTCTGCAGTAGAATCACTACTATATTCAGTAGCCTGTCCACCTGCCTTTGAATCAACTGTCTTAACTGGCATATATGAATTAGTCAAGAATTTTTCTGCATCAGCAACTGATACAGTATACATATATTTCCATGTATAACCATCTGATTCTGTTTGAGGATCAGTAAGTGTTTGTGTAGGTTGTATAGTTGAACCAGCACCACCGCCTTTAATTACTTTATAAACCTTAAATTCAGAGGTTATAATATAGAATTTCTTATCATATATTGAACCGTCATCTGAATCCCATGGGACATAAGTTGAATTTGTTGTCCATGTATATCTAGGCACTACGTGAGAGATGTCTGCACTACTTACAAGTTTCATACCAATCATATTCTGAAAGGCTTCTCCTGTAGCATCTAATGCATCAACAGGTGTAAATGGAGTTGTATCAGTAGTATCTGATAATGAGTTGGACCAAGCGTCTGCCTTCCCTATTCCCACATATACGCTAGTGGCTGCATCTGCGACATCTTGTTTAAAATTTTCGGCATTTACCGTTCTAAATGCTGATGTTACTATTGCTGTCATAATTCGTTTCCCTTAGTTTATGTGAATATAAGATTTCACATTATATTTATTTATATTGGCTACATCAGTACTTTGTATGGTTCTGTTTCCTAAAACCTCTAAGGTTTCATTATACGCGTACCTTTTAGTGCCTGTTACGTAGGAAGTTCCCTTCCTGTTAAAATAGTTATTTGTTATATCTGTTCTCGATGCATCCGAAATATGATTTAACAATAATATAAGTATAGGTTTAATATCTTTAGCTCTTATTTCGTTATTAGCATTAGAACCTATTCTCACTTCTGGATCAATTGTATAACCACTTCCTGCATTAGTTATACCACCATTTGCAACTGTTAAAGTAGTAGTTGGTATTTCCTTATCGGAGTTTAATGTAAATGCAGCTGCACAAGTTACATTTGAACCTAATGGATTACCTAGGTCATCTACTGCAGTAGGTTCTCCAAATATTAATGTTGGGGCAGTATTAAAATTCTTATCTGCAGATCCCGTTACTATTACATCTGATAATTTACCAGCATTAGGATTAGCAGATACTGATGCAAATATATTACCATATCTGGATCCAGGGTTATTAATTGTTACGGAATCAATTCTTCCATAAGAATCCAAAACTGGAGTTAGAACTGCATCTACGATACTATGACCCGTTTGTGGAGTTCCATTTATAGTAATGTTTGATGCACTTAATGATGTATATCCCCATCCCCTTTCTGGTATTTCAACTGCAGTTACTTGTCCTGTACCATTCAATGTTATGGATAGTGTTGCACTTTTATGAATCTTAGCCTCAATAGTAGGTAAGAATACTGATGCAAACATTTCAACAAGTAATGGGATATCTTCTAATCCTATCGCACCCGGTTGTCTTTCGGGCATAGCTGATAATACTTTTCGTATTAATGTATCACCAGATCCAACATCTTCTCCTAATACAGCCTTACTTAATTCAATTAAAAGTAAAATTTCTCCAAAGAATACAAATCCTGCAGGGTGTACTAACCTATTAAATACATTTTCCCAAGTAGATACGTTCTGACCTGTACGTACAAGATATGAAAATCTTTGATATCTTAAACTGTCATGTATTTTGATATCATATGACAGGAAACCTTTGTGATCCAAATACTGACCACCTTTAGGTAAACTTGCATTTATATCCCAATTACCAGATGAAGGTACTAATGTTTTATCATAAGGATATTGTACTTCCACTTCATCGTTAAATAAGAGTCTGAAAAATATTTCTATAGAATCAGAAGAACCTCTAACCTTATAGTAATCAATAATAGTTTTATAAAGGTTTCTTTTATTAACTGTTATACTTCTAGGTATTGCAGCTGCAATTTCTTTCTGCATTAACTCTAAATATTTTATTGAATTAGAATCAATATCCATTGCACTTTCGATATTATTTAACACATGTGATGGCCCTGGGCCTATCCAGTGTTTAACAGGAGTAACAAGTGTCGCTGTTAAACCATTTAACTGATGACTTGCACCATTTGAATCTTGTATAGTGGTTAAATTTTGAACCTGAAAAGTTTTACCAACTTCTGATGTAAGTGATGCCAAAGTGCCTGGTAATTCATTACCATTTGAAATACTTACATTAGTATTATTCAGCGGAATTGCCACAACCTCACCACTTAAAAGTGTTACGGTAAGTGTAGAATCAGCTCCTTGTTCATCGGTAAAGAATTCGTCGTTCTCATTATTAGGATCTGATATCCTAAAAACTGCTTTAGTATCTAGTATTATATCAGAAAAGGTTTCATTCTCTGCATAAATAAATTCATCCAAATTTAGAAAAGTATAATAGGCCTCTAAAAGTTTTTTAATACCATCTGCATTTTCTAAAATTTCAGATGGTACCAGACTTTTAAATCTAATATCCTCTTTACTTTTTTTAGTAGAAGAAGCCTTCGATTCAATATATCCTGGGGATATAATATCGTTGCTATAAAATTTTGGATCTTTAACTGTCATTTATTATCTTAACCTTGAAGGTGTTGTATAATTAATAGTACCTGATGAACCTGACACGGAAATTGTATCCACTTCTGGAGTAATTGTAACGCTGGTAGTATCTATGGCTATTAATTGATCTCTTTTAGGAGCCAAGTCTAATGAATTTGGTATTACCGTAATTCTTATTGAATTTGTATCGGCTGGTGTAAAGTTATTTAATGTCACTTTACCGTTTATAACATCTACAATTCCAGCGTCATTAATTACTGTTACATTATTACCTGCAACTATTTTATAAACTATTACCTTTCTATTAGTAGAGCCTGCTATAGGTATATCACCAAAGTAATGATCCACTGTTCCTATCTTAAATGCAGTAGATGATAAAACAAATGCCGTAGAACTGCCGGATTGAAAAATAGGCGATGTAAATTTTAAATCGAAATTATTAGAACCTGCGGTAATAGATGGAGTTATATCCATAAACATAAATGGTCTTACTGTAGAGTTTTGTATTGCAGGATCTGCATTATCAATTAACTTTAATAATTGTGAATGTCTAAATACCCCATCAAACTTATTTAGGTTATTAAAATTATAATCTGATATAGTATCTCTAACAACAGATGTTAATTCTACTGATGTTCTATCTGTAAGGTTTGGATTATATTTAAAGAATACATCCAATTCTAAATTAGTATAATTAGGATCTACAATTTCTGGAGTAATAGATACAACGTTTTTACCTTTTAATATAGTTCCTGTAATTTGTGATTTTTCTGCGTCAGTAAGTGTATTTGCAACTAAAGGCCTAATAGAAATATATGCCTTACCATAATCTGGTGGATCATTATCTTCTCCACCCCAGCATGAAATGGATGATATATTAGTAAATTCTCTTTGTATAATTGCCCTGTAATCATCCGATGTAACAGCTCTATTCTGCGATGTAAATGTAAGTGGAGCATTAAACCTAATTGATTCTGTAGTTTCTGATTCAGAACCACCAGCTGCAGCTGTTAAAGTTGTAACTGCTGTATTACTAAATCCACCTACAGCATCTACCATAGTAAATACGTTAGCACCATTTGATTCTGCACCTTCGGTATAAACATAGTCTACAGTAATAATATTATTATTGTTTGGTTTCTTACCTGTAACACCATCACCGAAATATATTTCATAATATTCAGATGAATTTTCTTGTAGATAATATACTCTGGAAGTAGAATCGACATTTAAGAGTGTTTCAAATTTTGTGTAAATATCAAAAGAAGATGATTCTTCGTTCTCTTGTAACCTAACTCTTAGGGTACTTGTATCAGCATCTGAATCTGATAATTGGAATTTTTGATTTTCTATATCATTGTCAACTCTATATTTTAAAGACTTATATGAGCCCTGTGCAATTACTACACTAGAAAATGTATATGTTTTTGTTGCTGGAGACGTAGAACCGTCTGTAACTAAAGCTGCTGATTGTGTGGACAATACCACATACTGATAAGTTTCTCCAGCTACTGTAGTTGATAATTTAGTCCCTCTTAAAAGAGAAAGATTAGTAGGAAGAGTTCCTACTTCCGATGTAACATTAACCACTATATTAATAGTTGCTCTTGGCGCCAATACAGACCTTGGAGTATAACCTAAAAGTTTTGCCCTTGTGACTACATTACCACGAATTTGTGCTGAGTCCAAGAATGCCTCATTAAGTGAGAAGTGAGCGGCCATGGCATTATAATGAGTATTATATGCAAGTACATCTAGAAGTGTACTCAGCCCAGAACCTTCAAATTCATAACCTGAAAATTCAGTTTGTGTTTTTAAATAATTTTTTAGATTTTGTTTTATCTGATCAAAATCTAATTCCGTTACATTTAAATTCGTTGCCATAATTCTACCTTAACCTTCTTAATACTATTTCCACACTTTGATCGGTATCAAATTCTTTTATTAAAAAATTTACCGATATGCGGTATGAGTTATTTTCTTCTTCGTTTATTATTTCTATATCTTTGACTTCTACTCTCTGTTCGTGTTTCTGTATTGTCTTTGAAATATTTTCTCTCAAACTAATTTCTGTCAAAACATCAGCTGGTTCAAATAATAGTCCTCTAAGATTTGCGCCTATATTTTTATTAAAAGGTCTTTCATAAAAATTGGTTAATAATAAATTTTTTACTGAATTCCTTATTGCTGTATCATCCTTTAAAGTAACAATGTCTTTTGTATACGGATGTAACGGTAATGATAAATCCAAATCAGCCCATCCCTTTTTACGAGAAGTTATACTTGCTCTTTTTGTAGACCTTATAACCCTCTTATTATCAGATACAGGTATATCGGATAGTAAGTCGGGTGAGCCTGTAGTATTTATTGTTGACATATAAGTATTTATACCCTTTAGGTTACTGTTCTGTTTCCTTCTTCATCATAAGATACGGTTGTTCCACCTGCAAATGGTTTTGATGTCATAGTAGTTGCTGGTGTTGGGGATGATGATCCACCTGTTCCAGGCACTTCTTCGTGTACGTGTGTTGCAAGTGTAGGTGAATTACCCGCTTCGGTTGAAATATCTCCTGTTGCATGCAGTGTACCAATTACGTTTGTATTACCTTTTATTTCTATTGTGCCGTCTGTTTTCATTAGTATATGTGAACCAGACTTATGCGCTACTTTTATTCTCTCTGATCCTGATGTATTATCAACTTCTATTACATGGCCTGATTGACTTCTGTATACGTGATTGGTATTACCAGATACCTGTGCCTCTGTGGGTATATCTTTTGTACCATCCGTTTGTGTAGCGATAGAACCCATTACTACTGGGTCTTGTGCACTTGGGCCATCTCTAAAGAATCCTACAACCCATGAACCAACCTGTAAATTATGGTTCATACCGACACCTTTTATAGAACCAGAAGTTGCTGGCATCATTACAGTTGCCCATGGCAATTCATCATCTTTGGCATCGTCATAAAAA
>MDTC01059240.1_pt1 | contig 13759 bp, 4 predicted proteins | sample 811181 | NCBI WGS metagenome assembly MDTC01 (sample SAMN05326644, study PRJNA326480) | marine metagenome | isolation source: seawater | place: Pacific Ocean: North | collected 2011
TAACATTTCCATATTTTAACACAACTGTCGATGTTTTTGACAGAAGGTTCAATGATGTATCACTTTTTGGTGTGGTATCGGCCAGTGTTTCCGATCCTGACGATACGACATTTATGGCGGTAGACAACACAAACTTTCAAATATTCGCTGTTAGAGATTCAGAGAAATCAAAAAATGCATATTTTAAACTAACATCGTCCTTAAACCCAAGCCCATTCGCCGAGGTAACAAGCAGCGTGTTCTTTGATGTGTATAATAATCAAAACTGGAACTTCTCAGTTTCCGTAATCCCTGCCAAGTCTGGTAGTCTATATTCTACAACTGGCTCATCTGATTCAGCGTACACTTTAAGGTTTGAGGGTTACAACACTATTCTTGGCGACTCCAGAGATAGTTTCTTAATAGATACAGAGATAACAAAGACGGCTGGTCAAAATTTCCTAAAGTCAGCTAAAAGAGTTTATGCTGGAGCATATAGACAAAACTTAACAGGTTCTTTATTAAACAAAAGTGATGTGTTGGTGTCTGGCGTGAGATACTGGCTCAGGTGCATAAATCATAATTCAAAAGTGCAGCATGCCTTAGATTTTGATAATGAGGGCGTGGAAGAGAGTTACAAAAATATTTCCGTTCTTGATACTAATACCAAAAACCTAGACATCTTAAATAAAAATACTCTTGCGCTAAGTTGGCAGTTTGAAAATCTTACTGGCTCTGATTCAGGTGGAAATTTTTATGTTACAGACTTTAGCTCTGGATCTGCCTTAATAAGAAACAATTATGGTTGGGTTGGCTCCGTGGCCGGTTACAGACACTCAGGGTATGGGTTTGCTTTTGCCACTTCATCTCTAACCCCAATCTTGTCAAAGAGAGACAATGTATTTAGATTTGTAGATCCTGAGCGCGTAATATCTTCTGATATGGTTTCAATTATTGATGATAAACAACAGTTTTATGGAATTCCAAAAGATGTTGTTGGCTATCACCATACTTTAGAAAAAAGCATGTACGGTGCAATATCTAACGAAATGTTAAAATTTTTTGCTGGTGCTGCTGATTTTAATAATTTAATTGGAGAGCCTGTAAACCGATATAGAATGAACTATAAGGCCCTTGAGAAACTAAGGCAAGCCTTCTTTTTGCGTGTTCAAGATGTTAAACAAGTTGAAAAATATATTGATTATTACAAATGGTTTGATGATTCTCTGGCAGACATAATAAAGCAATTGGTCCCTGCATCAGCAGTTATAAGTGATAATGTTTTTGATGTCGTGGAAAGTCATGTTCTTGAGAGAAACAAGTATCAATCTAAATTCCCTACAATAGAGTTTAAGGCTCCAGATCCCGAAACACCTTTCTTAGGTATTAGAGAAAAAACTTTTGATTGGGATCGCAGCCATCACCCAGTGTCAAATTCACAAAGGGAAAATGCAGATTATTGGCGAGAAAGAGCCGAAAGAAATGGCTCCGATCAAATTTCATCAGGAGATTCATTTCTAGATGCTCAACGTGACACAATAATTGAAACTGCTAATAAGTATAACAACCAAAAGGCACCAACATTAAGCCAACCTAATAAACAAACTTATTCTGGACAAACATTTGTTTTAAGAAAACTTTCAAGACCATACAAGTTATCTATTGACCGAAGGGCTGAGCAGCCTAGACTAATACATGGTGGCGTAAACTTTGAAGTTAATAAAAACTTTGGCCATCACCGCATTGCCTTACATCCTGCTGGGCCAATCAATCAGAGCGCAAGCATATTCATTCCTAGAAATGTCATGGTCGGCTTTACTGAAGATTTGGTTGGGCTTGAAGATACAATAGATCCGCCAAAAAATCCAAACCAGCTTGTCAAAAGAAATATTAAAATACAGTCTGGTAGAGATTACGAATATGGCATTGGATATAAAAATGTCAAATCAGATGTCGCCCTGCCATTTAATATTGTAAGCTCTTCAGTTAAGACGGGCTACAACAAACAGGTTATCGATAGAGTTACTGCAAGCGTTGAAATAGTCAACTTGCACAATGATGTCTATGGTCCTGATGCCGAAAAGCCGATGCAGGGCCCGTTCACAGAGCATGCAGTCGGTGGGTTGCAGTACAGACACATTGCCATCAACAAGGGTGGCGATAACTATTTAAACAGGCCCGAAGGGTGGAAAGTTCTTTTGGGTAGATGTGCAGTTACAACAGGCGCTATTGGTATGGCTGGCGCTGACTACCCCTACCCAGAAGCCAACGATGTGGGTGTGACACCATATCCAATGACTGGTGCTCAGAAGGCATTCATGTACCGAGATATGGTGGCCAAGAGACCAGTAAACATAAGAAATATTAAACACACAACTGGGTCTACTATTCTTGGAAACTACAACCACAACTATGATGTTGTACAAATTGGTAATGCTTTTGCAAACCCAAGACAGTTTGTTGAGAAGCAGCCTATTTTACCAGAGACCACTTTCAATAGTAGAGCAAAATATGCTGACACAGTTAGAACCATACTTGATGTAAATAGAACAGATAAGAATCACACTGACTTTAACGGAGACTACAGCACAGATTATCTACAGACTGGCTCTGGCGAGTCTGTAATAATAAATAGGTTCTCAGCACCCGGCGGCATTGAAACAATGACCAAAGGCTACCAAGACTTTAGGTCATCACAGTTCTCTGTTTACAACACGATGAACAATAGAAACTTGACAGTCAGGAGACCCTTCCAAGGTGTATCCTCTTCTATTGTCTCTGAAACCAGCGGCACCCGAGTGTTTGACATACACGGACGTGACTTTGGTTTGATGAATCATTCTACACGTCATGCTGCGCGTTTCTTTAGAGATTCAACACTAGAGTCTAATCCCGGTGCATCTTATGTTGAGAGTCCGTCATTTCATAGAATTCATAGAAACAATATAGTAAAAGCAAGAGAAGTAATAACGACCCGCACGGTACCCACAGCATTAAATCTATCGAACATTGATGCGTCTTATCACTCAGGCGCAGCCGGCGGTGGAGACTCTTATGCCAGCGCAGTTAGCACGACCGCAGAGACACTGTTAAGCGCCTCAAGGGCAGACGGCTTTAGTTTTTCTGGCTGGCTACAGTTTAGCAGCCTGCGAACTACTAACGGCATTTTTTCAATTGGGCATTCAACTTTAGGCCAGCCCTTCCTATATTTCTTAAAAGGAACGCAAGGCGGGCAGCCTGCACTCTTTTTGTTTTTAGCCACTTCAGATCTTAGCGGAAATAGTTTTGCACAGTGGTATGCAATCTCAACCAACCTAGCAGATGAAAACTTTCATCATGTCGCGCTTTCCATGGATAATTCTATCAATACAACAGGAATAAAATTTTATGTTGATGGGGTAGAACTTACAACAGTTCAAGCTGTCGCACCAAAAACTGGATTTACAACAATACCTAGTAATAGTAATTTCAGGACTTTCGGTAATGAGAGTGGGCTTAAATATTATACTTTGGGAGATAAGTCTAGCGGCAATGGGGGCGCGTCACTTTCTGGTGCAATGGATCAGGTTTCAATCTGGACAGCACAACTATCTGATAAAGAAGTGGCGTCACTTTACAACAGTGGCAAACCTTACAATATTACTGGCTCTGATGTATACGCAAATAATTCCTCTTCTCTTCATGCTTGGTGGCCGTTTGAAACTTCAAGTGGCGATGTTGTGAACTCATCAAATCCGGGTTCGTACAATGCTTCAACGAATGGCGTTAAAGACCATTCCGGTAATAACTATAATATTTTTCCATGGGCTAACAGAACTCAGACAACAGAAATAGAAATAAAAAACTCTGGTGTACAGGGCGCACAAACCAATCCTACCCCGCCACCCGGAGATGACTCAACTACTACATCAACAGTAACATTATACGTTTGCGATGATAAATTTGACAACTTCAATCAAAGCCATCAGATACCCAGATCTGATCGTCAATATGCGTGGATCACTAGCTCCATTGTGATTGATAACTCTTGTGATCCAAGATACTGGGGCTTCATGCCAACGGGCTTACGCAAGTCGCCAGAGACCGCGCCTTATTATTATATCTCTGGTGCTTATACACCATTCTTTAACTATGTTTCTGGCACCGCGATGAATGGCAATTTGTTCCAAAATACTACAAGATTGAACTTATTGGTTACAGATGAAACAGGTTCTGGCACAAACGTTCTAGGCGCTTCGACAGTTGGCTCAACACCACTATCAACACTTCCTGAAGGCCAAAGACTTAATGCCCTATTGACACGTAGAGGCGATAACTACGGCTACAACTGGCGCTCAGTAAGGAATCAAGATCATCCGATTATAATAAAGCAAAGAAAAGACAGTAAAATAACGATCACGAGCAGCCCAACAATAACTTATAATCTTAAGCCTATAGACAACTCAGGCCGACCAGTGTTGACAAATTTATCAAATGTTGCCAACGGCTCAGTAATGACGTTGAAAGCAACCTACAACAATGAAAAAATTGGTTTTAATGAATCGGCCCTTGAAGATAAAACCGAATTCAACCCAAATGAAGGTGGTAATAACTTCAAACAGCTAATCGCAATGGTTAGAGAAAACCCTGATTATGATTTAAATTGGATATTATATTCTGAGAATATATATCCATCTGATATTAACAAATTCAATAGAGCCACCAACTTTAGAGATACATATGATAACAAGTTCTGGAGAGATTCAGAAGATTTAAGAAACCTATTGGGCAACACTTTTCCAAACTCGTTTGATGTCTCAGTATCACAAAGTTCTTGGATCCTCGATGCTCCACCTAACTTTCTTACAAGAAGTGGTGTATCAGAGGCAATCCGTCTTGAGGGCTTGAGCTTTACCCGTGTCTTTCCAAACCGAGAGATTGGAGGCGGCGAATTGCAAAATGTATATTCCTCATATGCCAATACCCGTGTTCATGGCGCTTTCAGGAATACATCTCCAACCTTGCTAACCGGTGCTTTAATACCCGCTGCTCTGTACTCCAGAAAACATACGTTAGAGGCTGCTCCCTCAGTTGTGTCTAGAACTGGTATTTTTATTACTGGCTCCTCTAATACAGGCGGAAAAATACAAACTGTATCCTTCTCCTCTTCAATATTGGATATATTTGGCGGCGAAGCAAAATGGGAAGCTGGTAGTGGTGCTGGCTTTGTTGATACTAGTGGCAACGAGCCAGTGTTTGTTTCAAGGCCCTCTAAGCCATGGTTCAGCAACTATGATGAATTTAAGACAGAACTTGATTTGGTTAGCAAAGGTTACACAATGGTTCCAGAGTTTAGAATCAGCGAGAAAATAAAGAAATATTCAAAGGGGTCATTGAATACAACAGACACATTTGAAATTGTAGGAACTGACAAAACCAGTAGCGATACAGATTTCTATAAAGATTTTTCAAACTCTGAATTCTTAAAGCATTTTGCTGATGTCTCAGATTTTAGTGATACAACACCAACTGAAATAAGATTGGTATGCAATGCAGTTTCTAGATTTAACCCGTACAAGGGCTTCTACCCAGCCCAGAGAACAATTGATATTGTTAACCAATTTGTAGATTCTTATGGATCGTCTTTTGCTGTATCTGATGGCATAAACACTGGCTCTGCTGATGGATTCGTGAACGAAATTATTCAAAACAGTGGATCGCTATTGAGACCATTGATTCAGCCATTATTTGCGCCGGGACTCCTATACAACACAATTAAATCTGGTATCGCTGTTGACTATCCTGTTTTTACAACTCCAATGAAAACAGTCAAAATTTTCAACCCAGATCTTCTGGGCCGTTCTGACTACCCATCTGGCAGTTCGTTCTTGTTAGGTGGCGTCGGGCCGGCGCCCGCGAGTAAAGTACCTGAAGAAGTTTTTCTTAAAGGCAGCGGCACACAAGGTCAATATTTTGATCAAAGATTGCCATTTGAAACAATATTAAATCCAGAGCTTACACTTAAGGGAGTTAACCTATATGATATGGAACCCGCCCCCTCAGCCAGCAAGCACACTGCCAATAGTTTTACAACTCCTCCCGGCAAAGGTCCTATATTCACAAACATTCCCGCAACAGCGTCAATTACAAGCGCCCCCGTTGATCAACTATATACAAAGATGACAGACAACTTTTTTGCTGAAATCGCTGATTTCTTCTTAAAGGATTCAGAATACACAACCCTCAAGTCTGGCGAATATGAAAAGAGAACGTTTGAATCAGGTTCAATGTATGGTGCTCGATTGAAAATCAGACGCTCAATGAGAGGAGCAAGAAGCTATAGGTTTGATACTGACCAGCTTGGGCGAAGTCCGCATACGGAAACTCCACCAGCGCCAAGTCGCTTCACAAGCGAGGGCATGAGAGCCTTACGCCCCGGCTATAATCTTGGCTCCACAAGCGTAATTCCAGACGCAGACAGTAGTGACTATCTGACAAGCTCTATCCCAATCCCTCAAGATCCTAAAAATGCACCCGGATACAGAGAAACATTTACGATGTATTCTCGACCTTCTGCTTTCGGGCCACCCTTGCTTGGGCGGACGATCATACCACAGAATGCCCTTGACATACCCGGTGGGACAGCGTATGACAGCCTTGAGGGGTATAACTGGGCATTTACACCACCATATTACCATGGAGAATCATGGGTTGATATGTTGTTCTTCCCCGAAGAAGGTGTTGAGTATACCCTAGAAAAACTGCTGTCAGAGATAAAAATAAAACAATGGAGAGTTGATACTGGAGGATCTTCGCCATTCAACTCAATTCGTGTTGTTGGGGGCACCAAAGAAGAGCCTTATGGATTCCTCACAATTAATGACAATGCTATGCAATTAACTGCTTCATTGAACTTATTTGGAATTGAAAACGTGCCGTTTGCTGAAATTGATACATCAACAAACAAGGTTAGACAAAGAAACACAAATGTTAGGCAAAGATGGGTCATTCAACCAAAAGCTGAAACACCTATGCTAAACTTCAATGACACTGGGGTAAACCCAATCAATCCCGCGTCTGCCTCGTTTGCATCTGGTTCCGTTCCACGAGGCATGTGGCATCAGTTTGGTAACATACCCGAAGATCCAAACAAAGGTATATTCATTGAGATTGGCGACATTCCTACAAACTGGCTTAGGTATCATAGAGAGGTAAGAAACTTTACTTCTTCCTACAACAATGATGGAAAGATTCAAAATCATGGACTTACGGGTATAATATTCGATCACACTGCTAGCATTGGGCACCGTTTCCCCATCACTGCCTCTATTGCACTAGGAGAGCCTGTTTATAGAGAGATGCGCTCACTTACAGATCTCTTTCAGTTTGAACAAACTTCCGTTAGACTTGGAGAGCTAAAAGAATCAAAAACCATAAGAGAGGCCATTGTAGCTGTACCATACACAACACTTACAACTGATAATGTTATAGCAGCAGGTGCCAGTGAAGCAGCCTCATCTGAATTAAAACAATTCTTTACAATACCCAGAGAAAGAGTAGACGCTGCTCTAAACAAGGGGCAGGGCTTTAGTGATACTGATGATGCCGCAGGACAATCAATACGTGACTTAGTGGAAGATGTAAAGCAATATGTGTTGCCACCTCAATTTGATTTTGTTCAAAATAGTAATATAGATCCATTGGTCATGTATTTCTTTGAATTTGAATATCAACTTGATAAAGATGACTTAAGTTACATTTGGCAAAACTTGGCCCCACGAGATTATCAAAAAATGGAATTAAAAAGTCAATTTTCATCACATATGTTAGCTGATAATGAGCTGCTTTCACCCGATGATGTAATTTCAAATAACAATTTAAGGTGGATGGTTTTCAAAGTAAAACAAAGAAGTATGTCAAAATACATCGATAAAGTTTACCCAACTATCGGTAGACAAAATAAAATTGAACTTCAAACTGCTAATCAAAACTCTGACTATGATTTAAGTTTTAATTGGCCATATGATTATGTTTCATTTATTGAAATGATAAGTTTAGATGCACAAATGCTAATGAAAAAAGAAGGGTCTAGCTAATGAGTAAATTTCTAGATAAAAAGGAACAGGTTTTTGATTTTAAACTTACTGGTTACGGTAAACACTTATTGTCAATTGGTAAGCTAAAGCCTGTGTATTATGCCTTCATTGATGATAATGTTGTGTATGACTCAGCCTATTTCGGCAGGAGCGCAGAACCACAAAGCGAAATACGACAAAGAATTAAAGAAGAAACACCATACTTGGAATCTATAGTATTGTTTGAAGAGGTGAACAAAAATACTCCAACTGATGACACGTTGAATTTTTTTGACCTTGATGTTACCCCTACTGAAAAAACCATGACAAAACAACAATTTAGACTTAATGCTATAATTGGAGATGCTTTTGTAGCTGAGTCAAAACAAAAAGTTCCATCTTGGAAGCTAGTGTCCATGAACAATAATATATCATCTTCAACAGAGCTTGATTCTGTAAACCAAACAAGAATACCGCAGATTAATATAACGGCCAGTTATAGAAAAGAAATAGTTGATGCTCAACAAGCTGCGAACCAGAGCATATCAGCCGATGATGATAGAATCTTAGAGGCCGTAAGCGCCGCGTTTGTAGATGATAAGGTGGTTCGTTTGCAGCTAAAAGATGATGCGCTGCTGTATTTGGAAGAGATTAATACTGAAATTCTATCTGAAAATTTTGAATTAGAAGTGTTTTTGGTGGAAGACTCTGAAAAGCCTGATCAGCAAAATTTAGTTAGAAAATATTTTCAAAATAAAAAACAGCAAATTGTAAATGATTTTATGGTCTCTGCAAATCCAATAACAGTTCAGCCTGAAGAATATGACGACAACAGTATAGAAAAATTCTTTTCTATTTTGAAAGATTCCGAAATAGAAACAACCATTGCATGCAAGGCGGCCTCAGAGTTTAATAAAGAGAGCTATTTAATAGACATAGATTTTGATTGCAATCAGGATAGCGCAGAAGATTTGTTCTATGATATTTATGGAAGCGAAACAGACGAGGATGTTGAAATATGTCAAACATAGTTTTTAAAGGTGATTCTGTCAAAAACTTTGGGGAGTATCTTCTTGTCCCATACGTTGAATCGATAACAGTTACAAATCCAGATGAAGCCTTACTGTTTGAAGTGCAACTTTCGGTTTTCTTTCTTGCCGAAGACGAACCTAATTATGAAAATTTTCAAAACGTACTTGACATCACTAAAATGTTTTACAGATGGGGATACCAAGAGCAGGACAAACCATTAACCAAGACGCAATTGGTTGGCCCCTCAGACGTTAGAAGCACGGAAATTACTCCCTCAATACCACTGGAGACTGAAACCTTTCTGCAATCTGAAGAAGAAATGTATGACAGCGAAGAACGAAGGGTTGTAAAATATACTACGACGTTAAATATTTCTATTACTAATCTTGAAGCGGCCCGCGAGAAGAATATTTATCTGTATTTATTTTCTACTTTTCCCAGCATCACCTCGCTCTCAGACTCGGTTGATAGAAATATTTTGGTTACTAGTGACATAGCATATGAAAAAGTTATGTCAAAGGGGCTCATTATTAAAAAAGAAGAAAAGTTTGTTTACTTTGATCAAGAGGGTACAAAATATAGTCAGGTGCCGCTGCTTGGACTAGATAGAAATTTTTATAAGACAGATACCGTAACAAGAGAAATGATTGCACAAAGAGTTAGTAAACTAATCAACAGGTACAAAGGTGGCTCTGCGCCCGGTCTGAGTGACTCCATAACATCAATAGAATATGTATTAAGCACCGAGGCTGACACAGAAAATTTACTCGTGCAATTGGATAAAGCACGACGAAGCTTTCCGAACAAAACCAATAACAACCCAACTGGTAACCTCTATGCATCATTTGCCATTCTTTTACAAAATATTAATTCTGCTTTTCCTGTAAGCGAAAGATTAATAAAAGATAAATATTTAACTGGTAAAGTTTTTGATTTGAGAGATCCACCTATCACAAACGTCTTATCGAGCAGCACCGTATCCGCGACTGTACCTTATAGCCGTTACATAAATATGCCGCTTGTTGACAGAAAAATGAATTACGCTGAGGGCTTTGTTGGTAGTTTATACTCAGCAAGGCTTACTGCGACTAATACTGGATTGTATCTTCTGGATTATGAAAACTTGGTTAGAGAAAAAGCATCAATTTTCAAGCACTTTGATGTTAACAGGTTCTTTGAAATTTGTCCCGACGATAAATTGTCAGCTTATAAAGCAGCTTTATTTTCAAAATTTAAGTTAGCACAAATACAAATTCGAGTTTTTACTCATGGTCGTATCGGGCCGACCAGCACCATCGATGACGGCCGCAGCCTTATACCCCAACCTGACGATTTGGATGCCCGTGATAATCAAATGATTAATTTTACATATGGATTGAGAGAAGGCGATCCGTTTGGCGGTTTTACCGACAGTTTCGGTTTGGTTAACTCCTACAATATAAACCAGCAGAATCAACAACCCGGTCCTAATGCTACAAACTACCTAGGTAATCCAGCGTCCGTTAAAGACATATCAATATTGAATTATAATTTAGCTGACTCTGGTAGACAAACATTTGCGATTAAATATATTTATGAAGATTATTTAATAAGAAGCAGCTACTATAATTTAACGCAAGAAATTGAAGGTGCAGTGGGTATAACCGGCCAACGTCATGTTTTTGATACAAGATGGGTGGACTTTACAATAAACATGATTTTTGATTATATTGAACAATTTGCACTTAGTTATAGTAAACTTGGTGAATATTTACAACAGGCCAGAGATGAGTGCAGCTACAACAACATAACAAACAACTTCAATAACTTTTTTGTTAAATCTGTAAAACAATATTGGGAAAATCAATTATATACTTATCCATGGGAAATTGCGCCAACAGTCTATTCTATATTGTCTTATTTGAGAACGGACAGATTTAATTCTTTAGATGAAACAAGAACGTATGCAAATGAAGTTATGTATAACATTTCTCCCGAAACTGGAAATTTAAACCAACTTGAAAAATTTTATGAACTTATGTTAGATTTTAACGAAACAGTCATTGACGAGCTACGTTCAGATATGGGGCCAGCGCAGCGCCCTGAAACAGTACAGGAATCTATGATAAAAAATTATAGAAGCAATACTGAAATGTTTTTGTCTCAGCGTGCAGATGAATCTGATTTTGTTACTTTGGGTGCTACGGAATTAGAAGACGAAGAGGAGGATGAATAATGGGTGGAGGTCCAAACCCCGGAGGGGGTAATGACGGCTTCGGCCGTGGCGAGGGCGAATTTCAATTAGATGACGACCTTGTTGTTGGCAGAGTTGCCAGAACTTTGGGCGATGGTGGTCCGGGTGTAGCTGGCGGTACTGATGTCGAGTTTGCAGATGAAGACGAGCGCGCATTTGCGGATGTCGGTGGCACGCTGCGTGAAAGGACGGGCCCACGAACCTTTGGTAGTCCAAGTTCTGATGAACCTAGGGGCGGCTCGATCGTCACTTACGATAGCAACTTTGGCACAGTGGGTCAAGGGATTCGCGAGGGCCTTAGCGGTGCTGCGGCGGACTCGGCGCAGACGTTCAGTGCCGAGTCAGAAGAAGAGGACAGCTTTGCATACGTGGCACCCGGCGTGGTCGCACCGGATACAGAAGTAGGAGAGCCCGCTGAGCCGACTTACTCAGGAGCAGCCGCCACAAACAAATACATTTTAAATGATGAAGAGGTACAAATAAAAGAAGTGTTAGAAAATGAGAGGTATATTTATATTGATGATGAAACTTTATCTGATACGGCATCTGCCGCCATCGGCAATCTTTCTAAATTTTATTTTATTTACGGCTTATTGGTAGATATAGATGTTAGTGAGCCAAATCCAAAGTATGTGTTTAGGCTATATGAAAACTTTACTGATTTAGAGTTGGAAGTCGGCGCGCTTTTGGCCACACCACCAGAAGAATTTTCTCTCGATAACGGACTACTTCAAGACATGAGCTTGTTTAGTAACGATTTAATTGTTGTTGGAAGATTTGAGAGACTAATCCTTAAAGAAGATCAAACTGATTATTATGATCAAGAATACCTGATGTATGACCGGTTTCAAAAAATGAATAGACCCGCTGACAGCTTCGGATCCAACCTGTGGCTTTCTCCTTCTTCGCAAACGTTATTTAACTACAGATTTAACCTAAGCAGACTTGGAGCTGCTTCTGTTTTAAATTCTTGTATAATATCTATCAGAGATAATTTTAAAATCCCAAGAAGTCAAAACACACAATACGATTTTAAATTTTGCGAATCATCAGCACCAAAAATATCAGGAGAACAGGTAATTACTAATGAGACATCTCCAGCCGCACAGGATAACTCAGCCGACACATCACCTGCCGGCACGGCAAGAACAGCAACAGGATATTGATAATGACTTTTAAGTTTTTTAATAGAGACCCATTAAGACTTCCAGTTTCTGAACCTGTTATAAATCCCGATAGTGGTGAAATTATAACTTCAGGTGCCGACTATAATGTGATATCGCAAGCTAAATTTCTATCTGAATCTGACGTTGGTGGGTATTTGCATGATAATGCTAGTCCTGCTCAAAGTTCTGCTTTTATACTAAATTCTTTTGATTTGGTGTTAGTTCAGGAATTGAACGATAAAAATTTAAAATTATCATCTGGTCTTGGTTTACCGCAAAAATCATCTGAAAAACTAAAAAAGACATCTGATATAAACCCCAACAGAGATGAAAAAGATAAATTCTCGTCTTTAAAATCTGGTAGGGTTGATGTGTCAAAAATCTTTGATAATAGGACAACAAACTCAATAAATGAATTAGATCAAAATAGATCTCTCGCTTTTGATGAAAAACCTAAAGTACCAGATATACTAACACCTTTGGCCGATGATTTTATCAAACACTCACCAAAGACACTTGTCAGCCGGATAACAAAATGACAGTCGCAAAAGAAGTACAAGTCATAGACCCTCAACTCTTTGTTTCGTCTAGTAATAAAGTAAGAGATGCCCTTGGAGATTCTATAAACTCCGATGGGCAGAACAAGTATATTGAGCATTATTTTTTTTATAAAGATACTACTACTTCCTATGATGGTTTAAAAAAAATATATACTTACCCACATAGAATAATCGGCAACGCAAGCACAATCAAAAATGATAAAGAATGGCTCAAATTTATAAGTGGCGGACAGTTTTCAGACATGAATTTTGCTGGAATAACGACAAGCCAAACTTTTACAGATCACAAAATAGGAACGAATTTACCATATTCTGTTATTGAGGCAAAAAATAATAATAGTTTTTCAACACTGAGTCCTGAATATATTTCAATAAAACCTGTATTAAATGACTACTATGATAGGTTTGATGTGTTTTTAAATGAGTTGTCAAGCGTTACTGAAATACCCAACGCTTATTATTTGCTTTCTAGTCTTGACGATCCCGATGCAGAAACAACTATAGATTTGCATGAACTATACAGATTTAAAATTCCAAACGAAACTTTCGCTGTTGACCAAAATGCAAAACTACAAAAAAATATCTTATTTGCTAGCACTGGATCATATGAAGAATTATTCGATAGGGAAAATTTTCTATTTAGAATTCCACATTACAATCAAATAGAATTTAATTTTGATTCAACTAATACTTTTGGTAATCTGGTTGAAACATATGATTTTGGCCATAGGCTTA
>MDTC01072405.1_pt1 | contig 13756 bp, 17 predicted proteins | sample 811181 | NCBI WGS metagenome assembly MDTC01 (sample SAMN05326644, study PRJNA326480) | marine metagenome | isolation source: seawater | place: Pacific Ocean: North | collected 2011
AAATTCAATGCAATGCATAGATATTCTGTGATAGCTCATGAATACTACCATGTTTACCAAATGTCATTATCTAAAAATTTCTTCGATGGAAATATCGAACTAAAATGGATGTCTGAGGGTTCTGCAGCAACATTCGAATCACTTTACATTCAAGACAAATATTCTTTTAATTATTTCAAAGATGCCCAAACCAGTGTTCATTCTGATGCCATTAACAACCCCTCGATATTTGAAAAGTTTAGTACTTCCGCAGGTGACAAGGATGTAAATTACTCTTCTTCCGTTTTCATGTTTTTGGTTTTAACTAAAGAGCTTCAAAAAAATGGAATGACTGAAGCAGGCGCATTTAAGCTTGCAATAAATGATTTTTGGTTAAAAGATCCAACTGATTCAAACTGGAAGGTTAAATTTGAAGAAATTTTTAATATTAGCGTCCCTGGATTCTACAATATTTTAAAATCCTACACAAACGATATTAACACAGTACTTCCAAGTGAAAATTTAAAATTAGACAGCATTTATAAAGGTTAACTGTAACAAATTAGTAGTAAAAAATCTTATTTGCTATTTTTCCAAACTAATCTAAGCATCCAAACAAACATTACAGTTAAAAAAATCGTATTGATTTTTTGTAAATAATCAGAAAAAGTTAATATAATCATATACAACCCTGAGGAACTAAAAAATAATATTTCCTCAATGTTTTTTTTTATCATACTCAACTATATTAATTGGTTTATTTATTTGTATTGTGCTTTAATATATTAGTTATCTCAGTTACTTCATTTACTGGTACATTTGCTTTTTGAGCATGTTCCTGGATTAAATTTTCAGAGGCAGCATTGTAGACACAGAAAACAGAATCTCCAGCAATGTAACTATGTTCTTGTTCAATTTGCTTACCCTCTGCCCTCATTTTTTGTAAAACAGACTCTGATGATTTACCAATTTGATCTAGATTCTCTTGAGGAATTGATGAAGCTCCGTCAATATTTCTTTTTATTAAATACTTTTTCATACTTTTTTTTTGTGCAAAATATGTAAAACTTAACCAACAATAAAAAAAAACCCTCAAAATTTTGAGGGTTAAGTTTTGGGTGGAAGATCGGTCTCGAACCGACGACCTCCTGAACCACAATCAGGCGCTCTAACCAACTGAGCTACAACCACCATTTATATTGGCAAATTTAAATTAATAGTTAAATAAAAAAAATTATTTTAGATCGTTTAAATTACTAACCCCAATGATTCTTTGGGCATTAAAGCCCTCAGCATAATCAACTCCGATCAACCTACCTAAGTCAGCAGACCTATTAATTACATTATTAATAAAATTTTTCTTACTAATTAAAGTTTCAGGTTCTGTGCTTTTTGCGTTATAAAACTGTGATTCATATGCATTTATCGCATTTAACTTTAAGTCAATAAAGCCGGAAATATCCACAACAAAATCAGGATTCAAATTTTTCCATTGAATGTAATGGTAAACAGCTTTTGGTCTCCATGGTTCTTGTTTTTTTCCATTAAGGGTTGAATTTATTTTTGATAAACCACTTAAAAAAGAAGAATCATACACCAATTTAGCTCCTTTGGGGTGATCTATATGTCTATCATCAAGGGCATTACATAAAATGATATCAGGTTGATATTTCCTAATAACCTGAACAACTTTCAATTGGTGTTCTTCATTATTTTTAAAAAAACCATCTCTGAAATTCAAATTTTCACGGATATTTAATCCTAAAATTTCAGATGCCATTGAAGATTCTTTAGATCTAACTTCAGCCGTTCCTCTTGTACCCAATTCTCCTTTTGTGAGATCAACAACTCCAACTTTTTTTCCAGACGAAATTTCTTTGGCTAATGTTCCACCACAACCAAGCTCAACATCATCAGGATGTGCACCAAAAGCCAAAATATCTAATTTTTCAATCATATCATTTTAAAGGATTGGCTCAAATCATCTTCTAAATCTTGATAATCTTCAATACCTACAGACAATCTCAAGAGTCCATCTGAGATTCCATATTTTATTCTTTTCTCTCTACTAACCTTAGAATGCGATGTCTCAGCAGGGCATGTTATTGTTGATTCAATTCCTCCCAAGCTTCCTACAGGTTTAATTATTTTCAAATTTTTAGAAAAGACATTGGCTTTATTCTCATTTTTTAGTACAAATGAAAGCATCCCACCAAAACCAATCATTTGATTTTTAGCTAAATCATGGTTAGGATGACTTTCTAAGCCTGGATAATTTACTTTTTCAACAGCAGAATTTTTCTCTAAAAATTTTGCAATCCTTATTGCGTTTTCGTTCTGAGCGTTCACTCTTATGGGTAATGTTTTTATACTTCTTTCAAGCATCCAAGTTGTAAGTTCACTTAAATTTCCCCCATAGTTAATCGATGATTCAATTATTTTTTTAATTTTTAAATCATCTGAAACAACCACACCTGCCAATATATCGCTATGTCCACCAAGGTATTTAGTGGCGCTATGTACAATTAAATCAATTCCAAAGTCCGATGGGTTCTGATTAATTGGACTAGCAAAAGTATTATCAACCATTGAAATCAAATTATTATTTTTAGCAATCTTAGCAATCTTTTGAAGATCAATAATTTCTAGTAATGGGTTACTGGGTGTTTCAACGTATATTATCTTAGTATTATCTTTTATTGCCTTTTCATATTCACACGGATCAAGTGATTCAACAAGAGTGTAATCTATATTAAATTTTTTAAATTCTTTAAAAATCAAATTTATAGTTCCACCATATAAAGATGACTGAAAAACTACGTGATCACCAGATTTAATAAAAGAAAACATAGTTGAAAAAATTGCAGCAATCCCAGAACCGAAAAGAAGTCCATTATCACAATTTTCTAAACTTGCAATTTTCTTGCATAGGGCTAATTGATTTGGAGTATTGAAGTATCTAGGATATTTCATTGGCTCTTCACCAAGATAATCGTAGACAGTTCCAAGGTAAAGTGGAGAAATTGCTCCTTTATAGGTATTATCAATCACTTCACCATCGTGAATTGATCTGGTTCTTACTCCTTTCTTATTCATAGTTAACTTTTGATCCAATCTATAACCGAGGGGTCGTCGGGTTTGGTTCTTGGTGAAATAATTTTTTCAACAAAGCCATCTTCATTGATTAAATATTTTTGAAAATTCCATTTTACGAATGAATCCTTAAACCCGTTCTTTTTTTTGGAGGTCAAATATTGGTAAAGAGGATGGATTGAGGATCCAAGAACAGAAATTTTTTCCATTATCGGAAAGGTTACACCATAGTTTTCTTTACAAAACTTTGCTATTTGTTCATTTGATCCAGGTTCTTGCCAAAGAAAATTATTTGCGGGAAATCCAACAATAATAAAATTGTCGGTTTTATAATTTTTGTAAAGACTTTCAAGTAATTCATATTGATATGTCAAACCACACTTTGATGCAGTATTAACAATCATCACTTTTTTACCTTTAAGGCTTGATAAATCAAATGTTTCCCCGTATAAGTCTGTTACTTTGAATTGATGTATGGATTCTATCATTTGTAAGGATTTTTGTCCTGTCAAAATCTGACTGGTTAACGCTAAAATTAATATTATAGTTTTATTCATGGTGCGGCAAATATAATAACTTATACTATTTCAGCAGACAAACCTGCAGAAAGAAGTTTTTCACAACGAGGTTTCAAATCTGAAAGAGACCCAGACTTAACACTACATTTTCCCTTATAATGAACTATTATACTACATTGTTCTGCTTGTTCCGCTGTATGGTCACAAACGTCAATTAAAGTTTTGATGACGTGTTCAAAAGTATTCACGTCATCATTATATAATATTATTTCATTTTCGTGAGAAGAATCCAAAAGAGTAATTTCTTCTTCAGAAACCTTTTCTTTAGTGCTCATAATCTCTAATTTACAAAAAATTACTTCTAACTGTTTGATTCAATGATTGAAAAGAAATCATCAGCAATTAATGAAGCCCCTCCAATTAGTCCTCCGTCGACATCTTTTTGACTAAAAATATCAATCGCATTATTTGATTTTACACTACCACCATATAATATGGATATTTTTTGCGAAAGTTCTTGGCCAAACTTTTTTAAAATAATATTTCTAACAAATTGATGAATTTCCTGAGCTTGAGCAGGCGATGCTGTTTCTCCAGTTCCAATTGCCCAGACTGGCTCATATGCAAGAATTATATTTGACCATTTGTTCTTTGGAATTTTCAGAACTGTACTTATTAATTGATTTTCAATGACTTTAAAATGATTGCCATGTTTTCTATCACTTAGTTCTTCACCAAAACAAAAAATTATTCCTAATCCAGTTTCTAAACAAAGTTTAGACTTTTCAAGAAGGGTTTCGTTTGACTCTTGAAAATGGCTACGTCTTTCAGAGTGACCAATAATAGACTTATTAATTCCTATACTTTTCAACATTCCAACTGAGATTTCTCCCGTGAATGCACCTTTAGATTTATGATGCACATTTTGTGAAATTACTTCAATTTTCGAATCAATGAGAAAATCTCTTGATATTTTCAAAAAGGGGTTTGCAGGCGAAACCATAACGTGAACATTGTTTACTAAATTGGTATTTCTTAGTTTGGATAATAATAATTCTGTCTCAACAAGATTATTATTCATTTTCCAATTTCCTGCTACTATTTTTTTTCTCATATTTTACTGTATTTTAACTTTAGGATCTAAAACTGTATAAATCACATCAACAAATATATTAATCAATATAAAAATAAAGGCAATAGTTAGAACTGCTCCTATTAAGACAGGAATATCAAGTGTGTTTAATGAATCAACTATTTCCTTTCCCAACCCATTCCATCCAAAAATATATTCCACAAAAACTGACCCAGCTAACATACTGGCGAACCATCCAGACATAGTTGTTACAACAGGACTAAGAGAATTTTTTATAGCATGATCTTTAATCACAAAAAATTTCGAAAGACCTTTTGAATATGCGGTTCGTATATAATTTTGTGACAAAACTTTGATAAGTGAGTTTCTCATCATTTGAGATATCACAGCAACTGGTCTAATACCAAGGACAAGAGATGGTAGTATTAAATTCTTTAGGTTTATTCTAATACTTTCTCCATAATCATCCAATTCATAAAGACTCCCTGTCATGTTAAGACCAGTGTAATCATGCAAAACAAAACCAAAGATCCAAGCAAAAATGATGGCACTAAAAAAAGAAGGAATGCTCATTCCAAGTGTACTGAAAAATTGCACTAAATAATCAAACCATGTGTTCTGGTTAAGAGCTGAAAAGATTCCTAAAAAAAAGCCTAAAAAAATTGATATTAAAATTGAAGTTGAGGCAAGAACAATGGTATTGGGTAAAGTATTTCCTATAATTTCAGAAACATAAACACCTTTTTTTTGATAAGATTCTCTCAAAAATGGTGTTTTGAAAACTAAATCAACTTTATTGACAGACATAACCCTAAGGAAGTTATACTTTTTGGAGTCTAAATTTGAAATATTTTCAATATCCTTAAAATGAATTGAAATTGGAGATAAATCATTTAAATAGTACAAATATTGAACAAACACAGGTTTATCAAAACCGTATTTTTTCTTTATAATTTCAATCTGTTTTGAGTCTTCATTTTGATCCAACATCATTTGTGCAGGATCCCCTGGTAATATATTAAAAAGAAAAAAAACAATTGTAACTACCCCAAATAAAGTAACTAAAACATTCGAAAACTTATTTAAAAACCAATACATACTATTTATAACCCAAAAGAATTAAAGCGAAAACTGAGTAATTAATCATATCTTGATAATTTGCGTCAATACCCTCACTAACTAAAGTTTGACCTTGATTGTCTTCAATTTGTTTTATCCTCAATATTTTTTGAATAATCAAATCAGTCAGTGAACTCACCCTCATATCCCTCCATGCCTCTCCATAATCATGATTTTTATCTAGCATCAGATTTTTTGTGATTTGAAGATGCTTATCGTAATATTCCAAAGCTATTTTCAATTCTAAATCTGGGTTTTCAACAACTCCTAAGTCAATTTGAATTAAAGAAATAATTGAATAATTGACTATTCCTACAAACTCTGAGGTTTCACTTTCATCAACTTTTCGCTCTTTTTTGATTTGCAGACTTCTTATTCTTTGCGCTTTAATAAATATTTGATCCGTTAATGATGATAATCTTAAAACTCTCCATGCACTTCCGTAATCTTTCATTTTTTTTTCAAAAAGAATTTTACAGGAGTTTGTAACGTTGTCGTATTGATCTGATGTATTAATAACTAATGATTTTAATGTAAATTTCGTAGAAAAAATTTAATTAGTTAGATTAGATAGTAAAAAATTTTCAATATTGATTCTATGACAATAAATATAGGTGGTAATATTATGAATTTTCATAAACCCAAAATAATGGGTATTTTGAATGTTACGCCTGATTCGTTTTATGATGGTGGATTTTTTAACTCTCAGAAAAAAGTTTTAAATCAGGTAAATAAAATGATTCGTGATGGAGTTGATATAATTGATATTGGTGGATATAGTTCAAAACCTGGAGCGAAAGACATAAGCGTAGAGACAGAGTTAAAAAGAGTTATACCACAAATTAAAGTTATAAAAAAAAATTTTGAAGACATTCCAATTTCTATTGATACATTTAGGTCAAAAGTAGCGAAAGAGGCCGTTAGCTATGGAGCAGAAATAATAAATGACATATCTTCTGGTGACTTGGACAAAAAAATGTTTGAAACAGTTTCAAATCTCAATGTTCCATATATTATGATGCATATGCTTGGTAAACCAATTAACATGCAAAAGAACCCTATTTATAAAAATGTGGTCATTGATATTAATAAAAATCTTTCTAAAAAAATTCACAAGGCTAGAAAAAAAGGTATTAATGACATTATTATTGATCCTGGTTTTGGATTTGGAAAAACTATTAATGATAATTATATTTTACTTAAAAATTTATCTTTTTTTAAAGAACTAGGCTGTCCAATTCTTGTAGGCGTTTCAAGAAAATCAATGATTTATAAGGTTTTAAAATCTAATCCTGAAAATAGTCTCAATGGCACCACATGTCTAAACACAATTTCATTAATGAATGGGGCAAATATACTGAGAGTTCACGATGTTAAGCAAGCTAAAGAGGTTGTTAGCTTGGTTGAATCTTTAAATTGAAGGAGTTAATTCAAATTTGATTAATTTTGCATAAACATTAAAGGTGGATAAGCTGAGTTTTATTGACATTAACATAGTTAATATAATTGATGTTTTGCTAGTCATTATACTTCTATACTATGTATACAAGCTCGTTAGAAGAACGGCGGCAATCAATATTTTGGTTGGAATAGTGATTATATACCTAATTTGGAAACTTACGGCAGTATTAAACATGAATATATTCAGTAGTCTTTTAGGACAGTTCATAAGTGTAGGTGTTTTTGCTTTAATTGTAGTTTTTCAACAAGAAATCAGAAAGTTTCTACTTATGATCGGTTCAAATAATCTTACAAACAATAAACTCTACTTTAAATATATTAATATTTTTAAACCGTCTAGGGAAATAAGTCAAATGAATATTGAAGAATTTTTAATTGGTTGTCAAAAACTTATTAAAAATAAAACCGGTGCATTATTTGTTATTGAAAGAAACAATAGTTTAGATTTTATAAAAAACACTGGAGATGAATTATATCTTGAAATTTCTTCCCCTATTATTGAAAGTATTTTTTTTAAAAACAGTCCATTACATGATGGTGCTGTAATTATTGATGGGAATTTTATTACCGCAGCAAGAATAGTTTTACCAGTTTCCGAAAATAAAAACATAGACTCTAGTCTGGGATTAAGACACAGAGCAGCTATTGGCATCACTGAAAAAACTGATTCCATTGCGATTGTTGTATCTGAAGAAAATGGTAAAATAAAATTTATTAAAAATGGTGAAATCTTTAATCATAAAAGCGAAGAAAATTTGAGAACTATGATTGAGGCTGAGCTTGTTTAATTTTAGTTTTTCTCAACTGATCCTCATAAAGATTTTTATAAATCCCATTTTCTATCTTGATGAGCTTCTCGTGTTTTCCCTGCTCAATAATAACACCATCATTCAATACAATTATTCGATCTGATTTTAATATGGTGGATAACCTGTGTGCAATTATAATTGATGTTTTATTTTTAGTAATTGTTTCAGTAGCATTCTGAATAAGTTTTTCCGATTTTGAATCTATTGAAGATGTTGCTTCATCTAGAATTAGTATTGATGGGTGTTTTATATAAGCTCTCAGAAATGCAATCAGTTGTCGTTGACCTTGTGACATCATAACACCTCTCTCTCTAACATTATAATTATATCCGTTTGGTAGAGACATAATAAAATCATGAATTCCAATTTTTTTAGCAGCATCTGTTACATCTTTAAATGGAACATCCTTGTTCCAGAGGGTAATATTGTTCAGTAAAGTGTCTGCAAATAAAAAAACATCTTGTAACACCAATGCTATGTTAGATCTTAATGATTTTATATCGATCTCACTTATGTTGACACCATCTAAAGAAATAATTCCTTCTTGTGGTTCATAGAATCTATTAAGTAAGTTAATAATAGTAGTTTTTCCAGAGCCTGTTGACCCTACAATTGCAATTTTTTCACCATGATTTATTTTAAAGGATAATCCTTTCAATACTTTTTCACCTTTATTGTATGAAAATGTAACTTCACTGAATTTTACTATACCTTTTGAAGAATTGGAATTTAAATTTTTGGTATTTTTTATTGAACTATCCGTATCAATTATTTTAAAAACCCTATTAGCTGCTACCATACCCATCTGAAGAGTGTTGAACTTATCAGCAATTTGTCTAAGTGGTCTAAACAGCATCTGAGATAACTGAATAAATAGAAATATAACACCAAGAGTTACATTAGAATTTTCATAAACAAGATTAAGACCACCAAACCAAACTATTAATCCAATTGTTATTGAGGTTGATATTTCAGCTAATGGAAAAAAAATTGAATTGTACCAAACAGTTTTCAGCCAAGCTTCTTTATGTTTTTTATTAATTTTTGTAAAAGTTAAATATTCAATTTTTTGCCTATTGAATAATTGGACTATTTTCATCCCAGTAAGTCTCTCTTGAACAAATGAATTTAAATTTGCTACTTCATTTCTTACTTCGTTGAAAGCGGTTTTCATTGCCTTTTGAAATTTTCGCGTTGCAAAAAGAATAAATGGAAGTATTAAAAAAACTATAAAACTTAATTTCCAACTTAATATTAGCATCACTAACATTACGACTAACATTTGAAGCAGATCTGCAATTATCATAAACAGACCTTGACTAAAAATACTCGCTATGGTTTCCATGTCATTTACAGCCCTTGTGACCAGCCTACCAACAGATGACTTATCAAAATAGCCCATTTTAAAATTTATTATGTGTTTAAATAATTTTGTTCTAATATCAAAAACAACATTTTGACCTAGAAGATTTGCAAAATAGCCAAATAAGAACATGAACAATACATACATAGCTAGATTAAAAATCATAAGAGTTATAATAAAAATAAAATCATCAAAATTATTTACAGCTAAATAATCATCAACAGCTACTTTTATTAAATATGGTGTGAGAATTGAAAAAATAGAAATAAGAACAGCAGAAAGAGCTACAAAAGCAAATGTTTTTTTATAAATGATAACATATTTTAATAATCTGTTAAAAAGTGAAAAATCAAATTTTTTGGTCTCTTTAGGCATTTAAAATACTGTTAATTGGATAGTTAATGTTTGTTAAGTAAAGTCCGTGAGCAGGAACTGAATAACCAGCATTTTTTCTATCTTTTGATTTAATAAGTTCAAATATTGAATCTACTTCATTTTTACCTTCACCAATTTCAATTAATGTTCCCACTATGGCTCTTACCATATTTCTTAGAAATCTATTTGCGGAAATTTGGAAAACCCAATGATTATCTGTTTTAAACCACTTAGCCGAACTAATACAACAATCAAAAGTTTTTACGTCAGATCTAACCTTTGAAAAACATTTAAAATCTTTTGTACCCAATAGGTTTAGTGCTGCTAAGTTCATCAAAGAAAAATCGACTTCTTTTTTTAAAAAATATAACCGGTTTTTCATAAAAGGATTTTTAATTTTGGTTAGTTTGTACTGATAAGTTCTACTCAACGCATCAAATCTAGCATGAAAATTATTTTCTACCTTAAATAAATTAGATACAGATATATCAAAAGGTAAAAAAGAGTTCAGTTTATAAATAAAGTCAACTTCATCATAGATTTCTTCATAATAATCGAAATGAGCAAAAAACATGTAGGCGTGTACTCCTGAATCTGTTCTTCCAACACCAACCAGCTTTATATGATGGTTCAGAATCTTACTCAAACATTTTTCTAAAGTTTCTTGTACAGATTTAGATTTCGGCTGAATTTGCCAACCATGGTAATTAGTTCCTTCAAATGATAATTTTAATAAATATCTCAAGAGATATACTACTTTTGTTATAGTTCAAAGATACCTTATTCAATAAGTCAAAAAAATTTAATTTGAAAAAAATCCTTGTCATTTCAGATACTCACAATTTCATTGATGATAAAATTATTAATTATGTAAAAAAAGCCGATCAGGTTTGGCACGCGGGAGACCTTGGAACTATTGAAGTTTTAGAAAAAATTGAAGGCCTAAGAAAAACTATTGCAGTTTATGGAAACATTGATAACCAATTAATTAGAAGTGAGCTTAAAGAATATGAAATATTCTATTGCGAAGGGGTCAAAGTTTTAATGATTCATATTGCAGGAAGACCTCCTTATTACAATCAAAACGTAAATAGTTTGATTAAAAATGAAAAACCTAAAATATTGGTTTATGGACACTCACATATTTTAAAAGTTAATTTTGATAAAAAAAATGAACTTTTATTAATAAATCCTGGCGCAGCGGGTAGACATGGATTTCATAAAAAAAGAACAATGTTAAGGTTTGAAATTAACGGGAATAGTATTCAGAATATGGAAATAATAGAACTCGGTCAAAGGTCAAAACTATCTAATTCTGTTTGATGAATTTATAAACGATATATCTTTCCTAATTGAACTTATAGCCAGTAATAATAAGAAAAAAGAAATTAAAAAATATATCAGGGCTGGATCAGTAATTGATTTTTCAAAAGATCTCTCATCAAATAAGTTTATTAAACCAAAAATTAGTGGCAGAAATAATATTCTTAAAAGGATAATTTGAATCTTTGGTTTCTTAAATAAGAATATGATAAACAACAAAAAAATACTAAAAACTTCAGAAAAGAAATAATCATTAATATATGGCCTAAAAAAACCAAAATATGATTCTGATAAAGACATCTCAGAGTTACTATCAATTGAAACAATTACAAATGAATTGATTATAACTAACAGTAGCATGTAAATAGTTTGAATTCTTTGAATCATAATTGAGAATTTGCTTAAAATTATAATTTTATATTGATTTTAATAAATAATTGTATATTTACATCGATTTTTATAATCATTCCCACAATTATTACGTACAAACAATAATCAATTACAAATAAAACCCTAATAACTAATGAAGTTTGAAATATCCGCGTTGAAAGAGAAAAAAATCTCAGAACTTCAAAAAATAGCTGAAGAAATTGGAATAGAAAAAATTACTGGTTTAAAAAAAATAGACTTAGCTTATAAAATAATTGACCATTATGCATCTACCTCCTCTACTAAGAATGATGTTAAAGAAGTGAAAAAAATTGCAGATAAAAACGAAAGCAAAATTGAAAATGGTGATAAAGATAAGATAGAAAATGGGCCTATTAATAATGGATACAAACCAAAACAGAGAAAAGAAAAAAATCATAATAAAGACAATAGAAACAGGTATAAAGAGCCAGACTTTGAATTTGATGGTATTATTGAAAGCGAAGGGGTTTTAGATATAATGCAAGAAGGTTATGGTTTTTTAAGATCCTCTGATTATAATTACTTGACGAGTCCTGATGATATATACGTTTCACAATCACAAGTTAGACTTTTTGGTTTGAAAACTGGTGATACCGTTCTAGGTCATGTGAGGCCACCCAAAGAAGGTGAAAAATATTTTCCATTAATTAAAGTTTCTAAAATAAATGGTTTAAGTCCTAATGTTGTGAGAGACAGAGTTTCATTTGAACACTTAACTCCTCTTTTTCCTGATGAGAAGTTCAATCTCGCAGATAAAAATAATACTATTTCGACAAGGGTGATGGATCTCTTTTCTCCAATTGGTAAAGGTCAAAGAGGTATGATTGTGTCCCAACCAAAAACCGGTAAAACGATGCTTCTAAAAGACGTTGCTAACGCAATTGCAGCCAATCATCCTGAAGTTTATCAAATCATTTTATTGATTGATGAAAGACCTGAGGAGGTTACAGATATGATGAGAAATGTTAAGGGAGAAGTAGTGGCGTCTACTTTTGACGAACCTGCTGACAGGCATGTAAAAGTTGCCAATATCGTTTTAGAAAAAGCAAAAAGACTTGTTGAATGTGGTCATGATGTTGTAATACTATTAGATTCTATTACAAGGTTAGCGAGAGCTTACAACACGGTTCAACCTGCCTCTGGTAAAATATTGAGTGGTGGAGTTGATGCAAATGCTTTACACAAACCTAAAAGGTTTTTTGGAGCAGCAAGAAATATTGAAGGTGGTGGATCTCTTTCGATTATTGCAACTGCTCTAACAGAAACTGGATCAAAAATGGATGAAGTAATTTTTGAAGAATTTAAAGGAACCGGAAATATGGAATTACAACTTGACAGAAGAATATCCAACAGAAGAATTTTCCCTGCTATTGATCTTGTATCATCTGGGACTAGAAGGGATGATTTATTATTAAACGAAAATACGATCCAAAGAATGTGGATCATGAGAAAATATCTAGCTGACATGAATCCAGTTGAAGCAATGGAATTTATTAATGACAGAATTAAGAAATCAATTAATAATGAAGAATTCTTAATGTCAATGAATTCTTAAAGACTTTATTTTTTCAATAAAGATATGTGCTTAGTCAATTTGGATTTTAAATTTGACGACTTGTTGGCATGTATTATGTTTTTCTTTACCAATTTGTCTAGCATAGAAGCAACTGAAGGAAATAGTTTTTCAGCAACTTTTTTGGATTTTGAATCTTTTAATTTTTTGATTGCGTTTCTTGTTGATTTGTGTTGAACTTTTTTTCTAAGTTTAACAACCTCATTTCGTCTTATTTTTTTTAACGCTGATTTATGATTTGCCATATAATTATTTTTTGTAGCCCGTAGGGGAATCGAACCCCTCTTACCAGGATGAAAACCTGGCGTCCTAGCCGATAGACGAACGGGCCAAATTTAACGTTTGCAAATGTAATTCAAAGGTTACAAACATGCAACATTATGTTTCAATTATTCAGAGTAATCTAATATGCCTTTGCAAATAACACTCTTTGTTTAGATAGTTTTCCAGATATAATACATTTTCCTTCAACAGGGAATTTTTCAAAAGGAATGCATCTAATTGTAGCTTTTGTTTCTTTTTTAATTTTTTCCTCTGTTTCTTGAGTTCCGTCCCAATGAGCAGAAATAAATCCACCGTGGTGTTTTATAACGGTTTTGAATTCATCATAATCGTTTATAACTCTAATATTGTTATCCC
>MDTC01121655.1_pt1 | contig 13756 bp, 11 predicted proteins | sample 811181 | NCBI WGS metagenome assembly MDTC01 (sample SAMN05326644, study PRJNA326480) | marine metagenome | isolation source: seawater | place: Pacific Ocean: North | collected 2011
AACTTCATTTTGGAAATTGGAGGTTGGCGAAGCCGAAGACGCGAAGGACAGCGCGCGGGCGAAGAAAGCGAAAATGCCGCCGCCGTCCGCTTCGAGCGACGACGAAATCGATCGGTTACCGATTGTTTCTGCTTTTGGATTAGAAGATGGAAGTATACTTCTCGGCCACTCGGGTGGTGAAATTACGATGTATAGGAAGAATCCGAAAAGTACCAGCGAAGGTAACGAGAATGAGGATGATTTCATCGCGCACGAGCGCGTTTTAACCGCTCCCGGGAACGCGCCGTTGAATGCACATCCTACGCCAAACGCGGTGCCGATGCCGTATCCGTACGCGAGTGACCACGACGATGACAACAATAATAACGATGCAAACGATGGTAGCAAGAAGATGAGGATGACTTCGTCGTCCGTAATGCCGTTCGATCTCCTCGTCGGCGGCGTTGGAAGTTTGTACCATTACAAACGGTACGTCGCTTCTACTCCTTATTCTCGCATCAAAAAATCCGCAGCCTCTGGGTTGAGCACAGAAGCCACGAATACTAAAATGGTTTTCTATCCACCGCGCGTTTGTGGAGAAGAAGATGCGGATACGTTTGTTGCCTCTTTAGGTACTATATCTCTCGTTGATCTCGATAACGACGGTCGTGAAGATATAGTTTCTGGCAGCGCAGAAGGCGTCTTGTACGCGCTTAAAAATGTTGGCACGAATGCGCAACCGTCGTACATGCCTCCGAGCGCGATTGAGACGGAATCTGAAATACTGAGACTCGTTCCAGACGGTAGTAACAAAATATCTTTGCATGGACCGCGTGAGTCTCGATTTGGTTACACCACCGTCGCGACTTTCGATTGGAACCAGGACGGTAAATTTGACATTCTCGTGAATGATTTTTCCGGAGAGATGTCACTCTTGGAAAACGTCGGTAAACCGTCGGCGATGAAATTTGACGCGTTGAAGAAACTCTACCGAGAAATGGAAAGCGGTAAAAGAGAGGTTTTCAAAACAGAGTGGCAAGTGAAACCGTTCGTCGGCACGATTGGGAAGAAAATCATCGTCGTCGCGCCGTGTCCAGACACGAGCATTTTGCTCGTTTTTGAAAAAATAGGCGACGCGTTGGTGAAGAAAATTGGCGCGTTGAAAATGAACGACGAAAAGGAAACGCGCATTTCCACGCACACGTTACGCGGTGGGGCGAGAGGACGTCTATCGATTGATATCGTTGATTTCGATGGGGACGATGTTTTGGACGTTTTGATTACGGCGCCGAAACACGCGAGCGTTCCGGATCCAGAGCACGGTTTGCCTCTACACGTCGGGCATTATCAAGCCACGCTTCTGTTTCTGAAAGGTTCATCCGATATTAAAGGAGATACCGAGAGTGATATAAATACTGTGCGTTTCAACTTTCCGGAGATTGTCGAGTACAAAGGTGAGCCGATGTACGTGGGCAAATTGCAAGGTTCGGTCGTGGCGACGAGCGTCATTGGAACTTCGTTATCGGAAACGTCTAGTTCTCTACCTAATCTGATGGTCGTGTGCGACGCCGGGCGCGTGTATTGGTACGATCGCAAAGACCTGTCGACGCGTTCCATCAAATCGTTCGTTCAGGCGACTTCATCGAAAAAGAGCAATAGCAGTAACGATAAGAAAAAGAATAAGCCGGCGTCCCGAGAACTCGAACGAGGCTGGGCTGTTCAATTTTTATCCGGCACGGCTTCGCCGCAGTGTAAAGCGTTTGACGGCGGACTCGTCGACTTCTCCGCGCTCGCCTTTGATGCCGCGACGTATACCGGTAGTGGTAGTGGTAGTGATGGTTCTTTCGGAGATAGAAATACTGCGACCGCATCTACATTCTCGACGGTTTTACTCTTGCTTATCCTTTTCGCGTGCGTCGTCATCGCCGGCGTCGGCTGGTCGCGATTCTGGTTTTGGGCGCGAGGTCAAGTCGCTGCAAGATTTAACGTCAGTTTAGGAAGAACCGAACGCCGCGAAGTGTAATGATGAAATCATGTGGTTAAAATTGTAATCCTGTCGAGCGCTCGCTCTCACCTAAGTAGCTATGATATCTCTTTTACAAATCTACGATGAACTCTCTACTCGCTCACTTTTTCTTGTCTGCGAGACTTTCATCCATCACCACGTACTCTCTCGTCGACGAACCAAACTGCACGCAATCCGACCCTTTCAATCGGTAATACTTCTTCGCCTCGATGACTTTCCCGTTCAATTTCGTCTTATTCGTGCTCCCGTTATCGTACAAATACCCAGCCACGTCATCTTTCGTCTCTCCGTACACGTCCGTCTTCCTCTGGTTCCGAAACTGCAACACCGCGTGTTGCTTCGAACAACTCGGATGGTCCGTCGGAATATCCACCGCGTCTCGATCCCGCCCGAAAATATACCTACTCTTGTTAGCTAAACTTATCGGTTTCTCAATCTCTTCGTCCCCTTTGAACGTGTACAACCGTAATCGCAATCCGTAGCGTTCAGGTGCGCACTTGTCCTCTGGTTCGTCGTAATCGATAAACGTCCCTCGTTCGTTCGCGTTCGCTTCTTGCCGTAAAAGAGACGAGAGTTCAAACGTTGGTTTTGCCTTTGGGAGTTCAGGAAGGTTTTCTGTTTCCGGAAACGCGTTCAGGTTGTTCCCGTTCGCGTCGACGCCAAACAACACTTTTGCTCGGGGTTTCTTCCTCTCGTTTGTATCGTCATCATCATCATCACCATCGTCCTCCTTCTCCTTCGCGTCGTCCTTTCCGTCGTTTCCAAAGACCGGCGGCGAATTTGGCGCTTCTTCTCCCCTTCTTCTTCTTCTCCTCCTCTCGTATTCTTCGTCGCTAGAACGACCGCTCAACTCCGCGTCGGAGTCAAAATGGTGTCTCCGCCTCCTTCTGTTGTCCTCGGGAGGTGATGCGCGCGAGGCGCTGCGGCCAGGACGAGAGTCTTCTCCCATTCGATCAGTAGGGGAAAAAAAGTGAAGAGACGGAAACTTGTTGTCTCCACTTTCAAGACCCCTCAAACATCCATTCATCGTCTCTGTATCATGTCTCTGTCTCCTTCCTCTGCTGGCGCTGCGAGTACCCAGAACGATGATGATCTAGAATTTGGCGGCGGGAAACCAAAGACGAGAACAACAACAATAACAAAAAGACGAAGACTCACATCGCTCAAAGCATCCATTCGCAATTCGCTTTCCAATCAACTGTCCATTTTCACGAGCAAGAAACACTTGCGCTTGAGGAAGCAAGGGGAGTTATTCACACAAATCGTGTTTCTAGTGTACGTGACGAGCTGCGTGATGCTCGTTGGTAAAGAGAACGTGGAGAATATAAGCGCGTGTGGGTATAATTCGGTCGTGCCTTGGTACGTGGGGATTCTGTTTTATGCCTCGGCGACGGCGAGCAACCACTCGTGTTTGTGGTACGTGGTTCGATCGGTGAGAGCGGATGAGAACACGAGACGAGCGACGATGAGGATGGTTTTTGGTATGATTTCTGTCGTGAGTTTGTATTTGACGATGTATTTTCCGAGGTGTTTTTGGCAGTGTCATCAGACGAGCGTCTGGATGTGGGCGATATCGACGAGCGCGTTGATGACGATGAGAGGGGAGGAGACGGAGGATGCGAAGAAAAGTAGCGAGACTAGAACGAAGAGTAGCAAAAACGGTAGCAAAGCAGATGATCGCGAAGGTGGTGAAAACGAAGGCGACGACGACACCACCATTGCCGAGAACAACATCGGCTTAAAACTATTGGCGCAACATCACGCTCTGACGAAACCGCCGGTAAAAATGTACCTCTATCCTTTCCTGTGGTTCTCCGGTTTCCTCATCTGCGTCGCGTTATACTACGAAAACAACTACTACTTCTTCTTCGGAGAATCCATGGCGAGCATGGCGTACAGCGCGTGGGTCATGTCCAAGCACTTAGGCAGCACCGAAGGAGGAGGAGGAGCAGGAGGAGAAAAGAGCAGCGGTACGAGCGGTAGTAAACTATGGCCGCCGCGAAACTACGGCCTTCGCGAATACCTTCTCTGCGACGCCTCCGTGGGATGTTTCTTATACTACCTCTGCGAGGTTATAAATCGCCCGCGAATGTGCCCGAGAGGTAAAATCTTCGCCGGACCTTCCTTGCTGCCATTTTTTATTTAATTTAGTCTTTCTAGCGTTCACGTTTATTGTTGATTGATGATGCGCGTAAGAGCGTTTTGCGCGAGAGAGTTTGTGTGGGTGACACGTGGCAAAAACTTTCATCGTATCATCCAAAACACAAAATCAAATCTTCACATTCGAAACGCGTTTAGTCATCCTCCCTATTGTATTGTAAAATGTTTGCCTCGAAAGCGCAGCACTTGCGCGGTTCTGCCACCATCAAATCCGCAAATTCTCGACACTCTTTCAAAGTCTGCGCTGTGTCGGTAAACACGGGCATTAAAAAAAACCGATTTGAAAGACGGCAAGTTTGTCTTTGAGAGCGACACCAAAGGTCGAATCTTGATCCAAGAGTTCATGGGCGAACTCTACGCCATCAACAACAAGTGCCCGCATTTAGGTTTACCGCTTCAAGGAAAAACGCCGTTGCTTTCTGCCACGTGCACGAAAAACGGCGGCGTCGTGTGTTCCGTCCACGGTTCCGGTACGTTGTTTTGCATTTCATTTTCCATTCATATCTTACTCATAAAACATCATTTCATCATCTTAATCAAAACGACAGAGTTCGATTTAAAAACGGGCGCCGCGTTGGGCGAGTGGTGTCCTAAAGTTCCCACGTTGCCGGTGATTGGGAAACCCATGGCGGGTGAGCCGAAACCAGCCGAGGTGTACCCGGTGTCCGTGGACGAAAACTCCGGCGAGATTGTTTTAGAGGTGTAATATATTTGTCCGCACGCTCTCGTTTTCCCCCAAATTAACAAATCACCACAAAAAAACACATCACTCTATCACGGCATAAACAACGCAGAAGAGCGCGCGTCCGTCTGCCCGTCCGTCTGAAAAGCGCTCGAGCAGAACGCGGTAAAGTATGAGATCGACGAGCCTGGACGCGCCTTTATATTGGACCGCCCTCGTGGCCTTCTTTTCCTGCTTGGGATTTTTAGTCATGGTGCTTAAAAACAACTCGTCGTCCTCGTCTGTTTCCACTTCGGATGAGACGATGAGAATGAATGATCAATATCATCTGGGATCCTCCTCCGCGTCTTCACACACGCACCCTTTATCGGACGCATCTCGCCTCGCTCGAGATAAATTCGAACGAGGGCAGTGGCGATTCGAGGACCGGCCGAAACCGTTGTCCAAACCGCAAAGCGAAGAGGTGCGATTTTTAGGGTGGACGTTGTACGAGGAAAGCGGGAGGGACCACGCGAATAGGAAAATGCAACGGAGAGAAGAGATGGATTACGAAAGGAGGAATCGAGTCATCGGGGAGAGAGATGTGGACGTGGTGAGGAGCGAAGAGGATGAGGAGGAAGAGGAAGATGCGTTTGATGGAGATGGAGAGGAGGAAGACAGGCAGCGCGGAGGAGCGGAGACGAGGACGAGGACGAGCGCCGATCATCGAGAAGGAACGGACGAAGAGGAGGAGAATAGCGATTTTGGAGGAGAGAATAGTGGTGGACAAAAGAAATGCGAAGCACAGACACCGTGCGGGGTGGCGTTCGTGAACAAGCGCGAGTGCGTGGATTTGTGTCGATCGAGTAGATTTGAACCAGAATATATGCCGAAAGCGACGATGCGAGAGAAAAAAGATGCGTTTTATTTGAAGACGCACTTTGATTTTTTCCAAAGGAAAAGACGGAGTGGGTGCCCGAAGAACGGTTTAGATCACACGTTGGTCATTTATCACGCGCCGGAAAGAGTGTCGGTCGGGAAACACTTGGCGTCTGTGGCGAGCGGATTAGCCAGAGCATCGGCGTTTAATAAGACGTACGTTCCCGGAAGATTGAGCATGCGACAGTGGACGTCGGCGAAGAGGTGCGGATTGAACAGGAACGTGATGTGCTTTTTGAAACCAATCGGGAAATGTTTGTTGGACGCGAGAGATAAGGAAGGAAGACAGATTGGCGCGTCAATGGTTGGAACGAGCATGTTTGGCGCGAGTGGGTTGATTGATTTTAGCGTGTATAGAACGAAAAGAAGAGGAACGTTGATGTACCAAGCGGAAGCGTTGTCGTACGTGTTTGAACCGAACAAACAAGCAGAGGCGGTCATTCGAGCAGCTTTTCGAGACTCGATCCGGAAACAGGCGGAAACGATATTGCAGAGTAGTAACGGAGTTGGGTCGTTCATGGGAAACGGACAACAACAACAAGTCTTATCCGGAGAGGCTTTAGAACGCGACTCGGGACATCCGTTTGGGAAGTGCGTCGCGGTGCACGTTCGCCGATCCGGGTGCGTGAGAGACATCGAGAGTCACGAAGAGCCGAACCGTTTGGAAGGTTTGTGTGTCCCATCGAAAAAATACTTAGAAACCGCGAAAGAGTTCGCGAAAAAGTATAACTTACACTCCATTCTCCTCATCTCGGACGATTTAAATGTGGCTGAAAAATGCGCCTCCAACGCCGAATTGCCGTGCTTTTACACCACCTCCACGAAACGATTGTTACACGACGCCGAAAACGACGTCAACGACAACCTACCGAGTTTCAAAAAACGAAGAAGAAGAAACTTATTGTGGAAAGATTCCGGTAAAGACCGCGCCGTCTCTGCTGCTTTAGCTACGGTCATCGAACTCGAAGCCGCGCGAACCTGCGACGCGTTCGTCGGTCAGTTTTCCTCCGGGTTCAGTCGATTGGCGTACATGTTGATGAGCGCGAGAATGGCCACGCCGGCACCCTATCGCAGCTTAGACGGCGTTCCTTTTAAATTAGAGTAATACTACTAAGAATACTACTACTAAGAATACTACTACTGCTACTACTCATAAATACGCAAAAGTCTCTCAAAAGTCTCTCGTCACATTTTCGCACATTTTTTATGTGGAGAAGTCGACTCCTAAATCGCACCTTCGTCCCGATCGCAACAACTACTACTCCTAATACTGTGACTACTCCTACTGCGACTCTTTCCATGATGGCGAACACCGCTGCGCCTTCTTCGTCGTCGTCAAGTCGTTCATTATTATTCTCGTCGAAGGAAGGACGACGTAATCATCATCACAATTGGAAAAGAGCAAAAGCAGCCGCCACTCGATCGAATGTCTTCAACAACTTTATGATGAAAGACAACAACGGCAGAGCCGCGTCGTCTCTGGCATCCTCCTCCTCTTCTTCTTTGAAAAAGGAAGAAGACGAAGACCAAGCGTTGCTGATGGCGTCTTTCGACGATTTATCCGCGGACGTGCGCGAGGCGTTGGAAAACTTAAACTTGCAGTCGCCGACTGAAATTCAATCCTTGGCTATTCCGTCCATCCGAGACAAGGGCGGAAACGTGTGCATCGCCTCTCACACCGGGTCAGGGAAAACGCTGGCGTATTTGTTACCCATTCTGGACGCGTTGAAAAGAGAAGAGATAGAAGCCGACGGCGATCGATTGGCGAAGAGTCGACGACCGAGAGCGTTAATCGTCTCGCCGACGAGGGAGTTGGCGGAGCAGATATTCGCGGTGACGAAGAGTTTGTCGCACTACGCGAAGGTGTCATCGAGGTTGATTTTGGGTGGGAGACCGTTCGCGTTGCAAAAAGATAATTTGGAAGCGCCGGTGGACGTCGTCGTTGGGACGCCGGGGAGACTCGTGAAACACTGCGAGGAGAAGAGTTTGTTTCTCGGGAGTTGTAAATTTGTCGTTTTGGACGAGGCGGATACGTTGTTCGAGGCTGGGTTCGGGGAAGACGTGGAAAGGTTGCTGAGACCGGTGAAAAATCGAAACAGAGGAGGTGATGACGGAGACGAGAGTAAAAAGAAATCAACCACCATCGTTCTCGTTTCGGCAACTATGCCGGATAGATTGAAGAAATTAATCGACACGTCTTTACCGGACGTGCAATACGTGAAGACGCAATCGTTACACAAATCTGCGCCTGGACTGAAGCATAACTTCGTAAACGTCCCTGGTTCCGAGGATAAGATGAAATTTTTGGAAGATATCGTGGTTCCAATGCACGAGAGAGGGAAACGCGTGATGGTCTTTTGCAACACGGTGTCTAGTTGCGTCGCGGTTGAGAAGACGATGGCGGAAAGAAACGTCAACACGGTTCAATACCACGGCGACATGAGCTCGGAAGAGCGCGTGGAGTCTATGAAAGCGTTCTGCGATGCGGATCCCGAGGACGATAATTTGATTTTAGTGTGCACAGATTTAGCAGCGAGAGGTTTGGATTTTGCCGGCGTTAAAGTCGACAACGTCGTGAACTTTGATTTCCCGTTGAATCCGGTGGATTACATCCATCGCTCGGGAAGAACCGCCCGAGCGGGTGCAAAAGGCATGGTCACAAACTTAATATCAAAAAGAGATAAAGTATTAGCGAACGAAATCGATGTTGCGGTTAGATTAGGGAGACCAATCGACGACGCGACGAGCTCGAAAGCCGTCGCGGAAATTCGAAAGATGAAATTAGTCGACGAACGCAGACGCGCAAAAGGCAAAGAAGTGGACACGAAGAAGAATTTTAAATCGAGCAATCGAGGGAGACGAGGGAGTTCGAGGTACGAAAGAAACGAAGACGCGCAAGAAGGGGGAGGTAGAGGAGGAGGAGGTAGAGGAGGAAGAGGAGGAGGTAGAGGAGGAGGAAGAGGAGGAGGCAAACCTCGAGGGAACGCCAAATTTTCCTCCAGTCGCTAGTCTGTTAGTCGGTTTGTGCATATGTGTTTGTATTAAGAATAAGCATAGTATTAAGAATAGTAATGAGAATGAGAGCCAGCGCAACCCGCCCCGACGTCACATCGTGGTCATCGTTATAATCATCATCGATATTATTCGGGTATTTGTATCGTTTAATTCCGCGTGTGCGTTGGAATCGGATTCCGCAGCGGTGATTGTTGGTAAAACAATCCGGAAAAAATACAAATGAATAACGCAATCAACCCTTCCATGCTCGCATGTTTATCCCAAATCATGCAATTGATAATCACAGTCCCAATCTTACACATCGTTCCAACCACGGTAAAACTTGTCGCTGAAATCAACCCTCTCAACAAAAACTGCGAGTACGACATCAAAACCCCCGCGACGCACGACGCGCTCAACGCGAAAATCGAAGCCGTCGACCACTCAAAGTCGGTTAAAATCTCGTGCTCTCTCGTCACCACGCCTAACAAAAACACCGGCACTACCGCCAATAAGTTGGTGTAGTAACTTCTCCCCCACGGAGTCAGCTTGACGTTATCCACCGCGAACTTAATGTACACCTGATCAAACGCGAACACGACGAACCACGCCATCACCCACGTGTACGCCTTCACTTCAAAGTTCGAATCCGTAAACACGTACGCGATCGCGCCCATCAATATCGCCATCAGCGATAACCAACTTCGCATATTCGGTAACTGTCTCCCTAAAAAAACGTAATCCAAGAACGCGATCAAAATCGGCGTCGACGATCGAAACACGATGAACGTCTCCACGTTCGCGTATTGCAGCGTTTTCACGTTGGTATACAACGCCCCTAAAAACGCAATCGCGACTAACATGAACGGTTTCACTTTCTCCGCGATCAACGGGTCCGATTCCACCAACCCGCCTTCGTGCATTAACTTAATCGCCACCGCGGAGGTGAGCAACTGGCAGAACAAAACCACCGACGGTGCCGGTAAAAACGTCACCGCGAGTTTGTTTATGATGAGCATCATGGATGAACACGAGGCGTAGGCTATTATCCCGAACACAATCTTCGCGTATAACGCCGCCGCTTCTTTCTTCTCCAACTCGGAGTAAGAAATAGAAGACTCTTTCATGTTGTCTTGCTGATTTCCCGCGTGATTTTTCATCTCCATCGTGGTGGTAGAGGTGTGTTCTCGTCGTCGTTTATTATTATTATTATTATTGTGAGGCAGGCGAGTGATAACAACGAGGAAGAGTTGTGTGCGACCCCACAGAGAGAGCTTCAAATGCTCTCAATCGAGTTGTTGAAACTGCTTTTTCAAAAAAATCAAAAAAGTAAAAAAGCTGCCACGCGCGTCGAAATAGAAGCGTTCGTCTCGCTGTTTGTTGCTCGTGTTGGTCTGTTCAAGAGACAAAAGACATTTATCTTCATTAGTATTCTCGCAAAAGACGTGCACGCGACGCGTTCAAAGAGTGCTGCACTTATACTACCGCGCAACACGGGAGAAGAAGAAGAAGAAGAAGATAAAGCGCGCGATATCCCATCGTCGAGAGAAAATTTACAACAATGCGCAGAGAAGAAGTTCTGCGGATACAGTTTTAAAAGAGACATTCATATCCAATTGGGTATAACGACCGTTATCTGATACAGAGATACGAAAAGAATGAAATTCTTGGAAGACCGAGAGTTGGCGCAACTGAACAACTTCCTATCCCACGTGAACTTAGGCGACCACGAAGTCACCGGACAGTTGGAGAATTATTCGTGTACGTTTTATTAGTATTCATACTTTGTCTGCTTTGCGTTCGTAACCTTTGTTCGTCTTTTTTTATTCCTTTTTTCAGCTTCCACTTTGGGAAAGGACGTGGGTACCCTTGATGAGATGAGAAACGCGCTGGGCACATTTTTTACTCACTCTCTCTCTCCATCATACTTACCACCGCTGCTTGCTCTCCTCCTTCTCTGAATACTACTATAAAACAGGCAAACTCGCGGGTCAAGATAAGAAAAACTTTGGCGCGATTGAAACCGACGTGGTGGAAGAGCTCAGCTCGTCGCCGAACTTGTACTCGACGTCGCCGGTTGGACCTTTGACGGATTCGCACTCGAGAAAGACGCTGATTTATTTAATCTTGACGTTAAATCAAGCGTATCCAGATCACGATTTCTCGAATTTGCGACCGAATAACTTTAGCAAAGAAGTTGGCGTTCCGGAGTGTAAAGAAGAAATCGATCAGATGTTGTACGACGTGGGTAAAGTGTACGATCAAACTCGGTTATACGGCGCGAGCGGCAGCGGAGGCAGTTTACCGTTTTCGGATGAACTGTGGAGGTGCATAAACAGCGCGATTGAGTTACAAGACGTGGACGTGTATTCGTACGCCGCCATAAACGACGGCGACCCGTTCGATGGCGACGGGAGTTTGTGGAATTTCAACTATTTCTTTTACAACAAGAAACTGAAACGGATCTTGTTCTTTTCGTGCGTGAGTAAAATCAAAAGAGACCAAAGCTTTTACGAAGACGAAGAGGAAAACGAACACGTCGGAGTGAGAATGCGTTCGTCTCAAATGACGCCGACGCCGCCGTTGAACTACTCGTCCAGAGGCTACGCGGCTTCTTTCGACGATTTGGCCATGGACGACATGCAGTGAAAGAGGCGAAGGAGAAGGAGATTTTTTTTAGTACTCAGCAGTGTGAAAAACAAATTTACTTCATTTTACTTGTATATTATTATCATTCAAAACACACACACGCGCGCTCGGTTGTTGACAAAACAGCAATAGAAAGATATGGTGAAATGGCACGACGTGTGTGAAAACGTGAAATTGGCGCTAAAAAACGACGGGTTCGATCTCGTCGCTCCGTTTCGATTGAGCCAGTACAACGCGCTTTTTGATACTCACGATGCTAAAAATTCTTCCATTAAAATCACGGACGCCCCGGAAGATTGTTTATGCGTCGTCATCGGCAACACCAAACGATTGTGGCCGATATTCGAAGAGTATTACAAAGCGAACATCGGTAAAGAAGATTTAATGCCGCGAGAGGAGAAGAATCCGCTGGATTTCTACGTGAAGAAAAAAATCGACTCGATTTGTATCGCCGATTTTGTAACCGCGAGATATCAGACGGACAGTTCGTTGGCGATACAAAAAATGGCGAAGATTAGCGGGATGGCGATTTTACACGAGGCAACGCACATGTCCGTGAACAGAAAATACGGACCTTGGATAAGTTTAAGAGCGGTGGTGATTTTTCACTACGTGAAAGGACCGGAAACGCCTTTACCGGCGCACGAGGTGCCGACTTTAACGAGCGAGATGGAACGCGAGAGCAAAGAGGCGTTCGAGGAAGCGGCGGAGTATTATAGAAAGAATAGCGAAGGTTCTGGGAGTTTGGATAAGAGTAAAAGCGCGGAATTATGGATTAAAGTTCGAGATTGTTTGACCTCGGACGCGCAGAAGGAGTTTCGTTACGACGAGAGGCAAATGAAGTACCATTACGACATCGATCGGAATTTAGAGTATTTGGTGCCTCCGCAGATGGAGGAGGAGCCGGCGTCTTGAATCTAATATTTTACGTCATGTATTTTTGCTATAGTATTGTTCTCTCTACCTATTCTTCTCCTTCTTCACCTGTTCCTCGTTTTTTGCCATCCATTCTTTCAATTTTCTACTTCTTTCCTGTTCCATCGGGTCGCTATCAGTATCGGACAGAATGTCGTAATCGTACTTTTCCATCTCCGGAGGTTCATACCATTTCTGTCTATTCAGCCAAATCTCAAAGTCGCGTTCCCAAATCATTCTTCGACTCGGCGGCGTCTCTAACGAGACTCCATGCGGGCCTTCAACTTCCACGCCTTCTTTGCTGTGCGGTTGAAACCAGTAATTCAAAGCCATGTGGCCTTCGTACCCTTCTTTGGTTTGAAACACGTTCTTTTCGGAGGAAAACACTTCGTGGAACCATCCGGCGGGTAAGTACAACATCTCCCCAGCTTTGAGTTCGCACGTCAACTTTTTCGCCTGCTTGAACTTTGGAAACCGCTCGAGGTTTGATCTATCCACCGTGCTAAAACTTTTCGGGAGAGGTTTTGACGCTCTTTTCTTTCCTCTTTCATATGTTTTTTGGCGCTTGTTGTTCGCGGTTTTATCCTTCTCTTCTTCTTCTTCTTCTTCTTCTTCTTCTTCTCCTTCATCCGAGTCTACGTAATCGTCCACGAACGTGTCTTCGTCAAACTCGAAATCTTCGTCGTCCTCCTCCTCCTCCTCTTCCTCCTCCTTCTTCTCTTTTTCCTTTTTCACTTCACCTCTCTCTATCGCCCACTGCTTCTCCAACCTTTTTTGCTCTCTCTCCACTCTCTCTTTCGCCGCATCAAAATCCTTCCCGTAACTCGGCGTCTCGTCGTCGTAACAAATCATCCCGTTCTCGCACACGCGAGTCGCTCGTCCTTTCAAATACATCTTCTCGCACTCGCTCGGCGCGTACAACTCGAACCGCTTAAACCCTCTCGCTAGGACGTACAAGTTATCGTGGAAATCGTGATGTAAACCACTGCTCGTTTCTCCTCTCGTGCCTCTTCCCATCCACATATTCACGGTTGAAACTGCCGACCAGCCCATGAGTTTCGGTCGCAGCGGCACTTTACCTTCCCCGTCCAACGCGGTCAAATCCCGCTCGCGCTTTTCGTTGCTCCATTGCTTCCTTCTCAATTCATTCCCAAAGAGCATAAACGGGTTTACTAAACTCTTTAAAGGTACGGATAATATCTCCGGTCGTCCGTCGCGCTTATCGAACCGTTCGCCGTTGCTGGCGGAGAGATATTTCGAGTGGTCGCCTCGTTCAAACGCAGTCATGAAATCCGCGAATTGCATTCGCTCTCGAGTGCCTTTCCCGAATTCGCTTCTTCTTTCCTCCCCTTCTTCTTCTTTGTCTTCTTCAACATCGTCGTCATCTTCTTTAACCTCAACAATGACCGTCTCCGTTTCCTCTCGGCACTTCT
>MDTC01085254.1_pt1 | contig 13755 bp, 8 predicted proteins | sample 811181 | NCBI WGS metagenome assembly MDTC01 (sample SAMN05326644, study PRJNA326480) | marine metagenome | isolation source: seawater | place: Pacific Ocean: North | collected 2011
GCACTGATTACTTGGTCCGGCGTCAAGGCGTCACTATCAATAGCAAACCGCTCTTTCATTTGAGGGGTCACTGAAATTGACTTGGCGGCTCGCGAGAAAACGCCACCACCTTTTGAGATAAGTTCACTGTTGTAGTCTTCCCAGTTGCTGCCCGGATTACGAAACAAGCGCTGACGCTCCTTGAAGCTAGTAGCTGAATCTGGATTCGGATCTATAAAGATGTGCAAGTGGTTGAATGCAGCTGTGAGACAAATGTGCCTGGACAGCAGCATGCCGTTGCCAAATACGTCGCCAGACATATCACCTATGCCGACTACACTAAAATCCTGTTTCTGAACATTGATACCGAGTTCTCGAAAGTGTCGTTGTACCGAAGCCCACGCGCCCTTTGCGGTGATCCCCATAGCCTTATGGTCATAGCCGTTGCTACCACCGGAGGCAAAGCCATCTCCCAACCAGAAACCGTAGTCTTGAGCCATACCATTAGCGATATCAGAAAAAGTCGCCGTGCCCTTGTCTGCCGCCACAACAAGGTAGGGATCATCCTGGTCTTTACGCTTTACTTCGGATGGGGGCACAATTTCTCCGTCCACGATATTGTCGGTGATATCAAGCAAGCCACTAATAAATGTCTTATAACATTTGACACCTAGCGCCATAAATTCGGCACGATCTGCAGTCGGTGCTTTCACAACAAAGCCACCCTTCGCACCTACCGGCACAATTACCGAGTTTTTCACCTGCTGTGCTTTCACCAGGCCGAGTACTTCGGTACGGTAGTCCTCAATTCGATCAGACCAGCGCAGGCCACCTCTCGCCACCTCACCGCCGCGCAGATGCACGCCTTCCATCTCACGGGCATAAACAAAAATTTCATTCTTGGGGCGCGGCAAGGGAATACCGTAAATATGCTCTGGCAACAGCTTGAAGGAGAAGTAATTTTTAAGCTCTCCTAAGGCCTCGTCGTGCTGAAAGTAGTTGGTGCGCTGAGTGGCGTCGAATAAGTTAAGATAGGCGCGCAGCGCACCATCTTCAGACAGATTGGCGACCTCTTCAACTTTCTTAAGAATATTCTTTTTGGTCGCCTCGAGTTTTTTGCTGTTGACAGTTTTGCCTTTAGGGCTGAAAGTCTGCTCAAAATACTGTAGCAGTAACACAGTAATTTCTTTGTGTTTGATTAATGTGTCAGCGAAAAACTCCGCGCTGTAACCAAATTGGATCTGTTTCAGATAGGCGGCATAGGCACGAAATAAAGCGATGCTGCGCCACGGCAGGTTGGCGGTGACCACCAAAGCATTAAAGCTGTCATCATCGGTATGCTTCTCCCAAATCGCTCTAAACGCTTCTTCGAAATTTTCCTTTAGGTCATCTGAAAATGCATCGCCGATATGGCGGCGAGCGAGGGAAAAATCATGAATCCAGACGTTGGCCTGTTCGTCGCGCTTCAATTCAAAACCTTTCTCACTGATGATCTGCAGGCCTAGATTTTCCAGAATTGGCACTACATCAGAAAGGATTAGCTGGGATTCATAGCTGAATATTTTGAAGCTGTATTCCGCCCCGACGGTCGAGTTACAGGTATCAATGTCAAGCCCCAGCCGCTTGTGCTCCCCAAGCTGCTGAATACGAGAGATATCCTTTACACCTTCATCCCCGCTGTAGGCTTCTTTGTATGCTGCGGAATAAGTATCGCTATATTCTTTATGGAACTTTTCCGCTTCCGCGTCATGGTACTTAACCAGCAAGGCATCGAGAAAATCTTCATCCCAGGGTTTGGTGCGTTCAATCAAACGGGCCTCAAGATCATTGGCGTTAAACTTCACCTTTTGAATGTCTTTTACTCTGACAATAAAGTGCATTTGAACCAGCATCGACTCCGATAGATGTGTCGTATATTCAATATCATCTGCACATAGCTCTTCACACAAGTATTCCTGGATATCTTCCCTTAATTTTGTGTTGAACTGGTCTCTGGGCACATACAGCAGGCATGAGAAAAACTTACCGTAGGAATCCTTGCGGATAAACAATCTGCTCGTTTGGGACTGCTGAATTCGAGTAATTTCAAGGGCGGTAGCGAAGAGCTGATCCTTGCTGATCATAAACAGCTCATCACGCGGGAACACATTGATAACCTGCAGTAAGTCCTTGATGCTGTGTCCGTTTGGCGCAAACCCGGATTGATCTAATACCGCATTGACTTTTTTGCGCACTAGCGGGATCTCGAGCGCCGCCCGATAATAAACGGAGGATGTATACAGCCCGACGAAGCGGTGCTCTTTGACGACGTTCCCCCTGCTATCGAACTCTTTTAAAAGCACGTAGTCATAGTGCGCCGGCCTATGAACTTGAGAAAGATTGGTCGATTTTGCGAAGTTACAGATCTGTTTCTTGAGAATAAGATTAGCGGTCCCTCTTGGAAGAGTTTTGAGGTTCACCCTAGTCTTGAGATCCCGCTTCAAACGTGAGACTCCCTTAAGTGAGTCTTTCTGCAACTCCATCACCACCCCTTTTTTGAGGTGCTTGATGCGATACTCCTCGTAGCCCAGAAAAGTAAAATGGTTGTCCATTAACCAGGCAATGAAATCGCAGGAATCCTTGAGCTCATCTTTTGATACTGGCGCGAGATTGGCATTTGCCAGCAATGACTGTCTGATATCACGGGCCCGATTACTCATGGGGACGAAATCCTTGACCGCAACCGCCACGTGTTTAAGTGTATCTCTGAGCGCCTTCTCGACTGCCCTGGCCTGGGACTCACTGATGTGCGCGCAGTTGATACAGGACAGAGCTTCAGGCTGATAGCCCTCGTGCCTGGTAACGGCGATGTTTTTAAGGTGTCCTTTGGACTTGAGATTGCCGGATACCCGATCGACATGAAAAACCGCGTTACTGATACTGCGTATGATCACACCAGCGCGATATAGCGACTGACGGACAGAATCTACCAGAAACGGCATGTCATCCAGCAGCATATAGACACTAGTTCCAGTCTGGCGTTTGGCATCTTTATCCAGCTTTCGATGCACGAATTCAATCTTCGGCAAGGTTGAAGTGCGCTGCTGCATAAACCGCCAGGCATCTGCCATAGAGACAAACAGCTCATCCTCGGTGTATTTCGCCAGTTCAGTGTTCGCTGTAGAGGCAAAGTATTGCTTAGCGAAAAGCTTAAGGGTCTCGGCCTTTTCCTTGCCGTTTGCCTTACTGATTTGCTTCAGCAACGGCAACAGCAAAACATTATCTAGCGAGGGGTGGGTGCTCATAAAAAATTTCCAGATCAGGTCTTCACGTTACAGGTGGGCTTTTCCTGCCGTTAATGGCCGTGTTTGATGACGAATGTTTGGTGCTAACTGCACATCTTTTGTCTGCGAAACTCCCCATTTCTTGAGGTCTACAGCGAGCTACACTCCGATACAATCTTCGCCTAGACATGTGTTTTAAAACGTTTACAATCCGAAGCTTCGCCTACAGCGCTCCAACCACGCGGGAACTCCAAATATGAGCCAACACGCAATAATTACAGATCTTAAAAACTGGCTATCAAAACAAATTATAGGACAAGAGCGCTTACTTGATCGTCTACTTATTGCACTATTGGCGGATGGGCATTTACTGGTTGAGGGCGCTCCGGGACTAGCAAAAACAAAAGCCATCAAAGATTTGTCCCGCGCCATCGAAGGTGATTTTCACCGTATACAGTTCACCCCTGACTTACTGCCCAGCGATATCACCGGTACAGAAGTCTTCCGTCCTGAAGACGGCTCGTTCCGATTCCAACAGGGCCCGATATTCCACAACCTGGTGTTGGCGGATGAGATCAACCGCGCACCGGCAAAAGTGCAGTCAGCCTTACTGGAAGCCATGGCAGAGCACCAGGTCTCCGTTGGCCGCGAGTCTTTCACTCTGCCGGATCTTTTCCTGGTAATGGCCACCCAGAATCCCATCGAGCAGGAAGGCACCTATCCGCTGCCAGAGGCGCAACTTGACCGTTTCCTCATGCACGTAACTATCGACTATCCTGCCGCTGACGCGGAGCGTGATATTCTGAACCTCGTGCGAGATGAGGCTGCCAATAAGACTGGTGAGGCACCGAAACAGATAGCCCAAAGCGACCTGTTTCAAGCCCGTCAGGAAATACTCGCCATGCATATGGCGCCGGAGGTTGAGGAATATATCATCCAGCTGATCATGGCGACCCGTAAGCCTGAACTTTACGGCGACGACCTCGCCTCCTGGCTGGAATACGGTGCCAGCCCCCGCGGCACCATCTCGCTCGATCGCTGTGCTCGCGCGCACTCCTGGATTCAAGGGCGTGATTTTGTTAGCCCCGATGACGTGCAGGAAATACTTTTCGACGTTCTGCGCCACCGAATTCTGTTGAGCTTCGAAGCCGAAGCCAGTGGTGTGAACCCGGATCGGGTGCTGGAGACTATTCGCGAGCGCGTCCCATCAGCCTGATTCAAAGCGGTCAGTCACCATGTCTCGATTAGCAATCGACCCCCAACACGCCCGCTACCAGAGCAAAGGGGCGGTAATCACGCTTCAGCAGCTGCTAATTCAGCGGCATGCTGCGCGCACGCTTGAATACCTCATGCATTCCCGCTCAATTGCAGGGATATCCGGCCTCCATCTGTCCAAAATGCGCGGCCGCGGCATCGATTTCGAAGAGTTCAGACCCTACCAGGCTGGTGATGATATCCGCCTAATAGACTGGCGTGTCACCGCGCGCACGGGTCGTCCATTTACAAAGGTGTTCCGAGAAGAGCGTGAAAGACCCGTCATAATAGCCGTAGATCAGACCCAAAACATGTATTTTGGTAGTCAGGTAGCCTTTAAATCCGTGGTTGCCGCCCAGGCAGCAGCAGTATTTTGCTGGCTCGCCATCGACAACGGCGATCGTGTGGGTGGCCTGGTCTATTCCGACAACAGCTCCGCACTTGTTCGACCGAAACGCTCGCGCCGCTCTGCCCTGCATCTACTCAATCAGGTGTTTCTTTACAACCAGCGACTACAAGGGGCCAAGGCTCTGGAACAACAGCAGGTCATAGACCCTGATTTCAAGCCTGGCTTGGCCTCTGCACTTGGCCAGATTCGCCGCATCACTAAACCGGGCAGCACGCTATACGTCATTTCCGACTTTATGACTCTGGATGCTAAGGCGCTGCGATACTTGAACCAGCTGGCGCGACACAATAATGTCGTTTGTTGCCTAGTTTATGATGCACTCGAGGAAACCCTGCCGGTTCCGGGTATTTACAGCATAACTGATGGGAGTCATAAAGGGGCTATCAACACTCACAATGATAAGACTAGAGCACGCTACCGTGAGCATTTCAAAGAGCGCATGCAATACCTTGAGGGCGAATTGGATAAACTCCAGATCCGTTTAGTCAAAATGCGCACCAATCAACTGGTGGTTGAGCAGATTCGAGAATGGATAGCGAAGACTTATTAAGCCAATTGGCAGATATTCATCTACCTGCGCAAGTGAGCTACTGGCCACCGGCACCGGGTTGGTGGGTGTTGGCCATTTTGCTGCTGATCGGCCTGGTTTATCTCGCCTATAAGCTACGCATCCGGGCTCAACAAGCAAAGGTCTGCCAGTACGCGCTGGCCGAGCTTGATGGCTGTATGGCAGAGTACGCTACGGCGGATAGCTCGGAGCCTGACGCGAACCTTCTACGCTACGTTAATGCAGTCAATTCAGTCTTGCGACGGGTGGCCCTGGTGCACTTCCCCAATAACGCAGTAGCTGGATTGGATGGCCAGGCTTGGGTTGATTTTATTCGACAAAAAGGTGACTCTTCCCTGCTCAACGAACAGATCGCAGCGGCCCTCAGCCGCGGTCGATTCCAGACCCGCGTCGAAGTCGACAGTCAGGCACTGTATGAGCTGGGCCGAGCCTGGATTAACAGTCTTTATCAGCATAATCACAGAACGACTCTTGAGGCCTTGCCGCTGGAGGATTCTATCAAGTAATGCTTGAATTTACCTGGCCCTGGGTCTTCCTGGCACTTCCCTTGCCGCTTCTTATATATCGTCTGATGGCACGCGCACCGCGGCAGGATGCTGCCCTATACGTACCATTTTTCAGTGTTCTGCGCCGTCTGCAGTCAGACAACGAAAACCTTGGTAGTGGTCGCCTGTTAAATCTGATCTGCTGCACACTTACATGGCTACTAATAATTCTGGCTGCGAGCCGCCCACAATGGCTAGGCGATCCGGTGCAACTCCCATCCACCGGTCGCGATCTCATGCTGTCCGTAGATATTTCTGGTTCTATGGAAGCCCAGGACATGGTCGTTGGGAATCGCCAGGCATCTCGTATCGATGTAGTAAAAGCCGTCGTGGGCGACTTCGTCGAGCGGCGTGAAGGCGATAGACTTGGCCTGATTCTGTTCGCTGCCCATGCTTATATTCAGGCACCACTGACATTCGACCGCGCAACTGTAGGTACACTGTTAGAAGAAGCTGAAATAGGCATAATCGAAGAATCTGCGACTGCTATTGGAGATGCAATCGGTCTCGGGGTTTTACATTTGCGTAATCGTCCTGAGAACAGTCGTGTTTTGGTCTTACTTACGGATGGAGTGAATAACGCCGGTGCCGTTTCACCAGAGCAGGCAGGGCAGCTGGCGCAGCAGGAGAACATCAAAATCTACACCATTGGCATTGGCGCCGACCAGGTCGTGCAGCGCACCTTCTTCGGGGCCCGGGCTATAAATCCATCGGCTGAACTGGACGAAGCAGTGCTGACTCAAATCGCAGAATCCACTGGTGGGCGCTATTTTCGCGCCCGCGATGTTAACGACTTGGTGGAGATTTATGAGGAACTGGATCGCCTCGAAACGATTGAGCAGGATGAGCAGACCTACCGCCCTACCCGCGTTTTATTTTATTGGCCGCTGGGGGCAGCATTGCTGATCAGCTTTATCCTAGCCTTGTTCTCAATACCCTGGTTATCTATGGCAGGCAAGGCTCGCATAGGGCCTGATGAAGCTGACGAATTGGCTGATTCGGAGGTTAGTCGCGCCTGATGGAAATCCTTATCCCCACCACTTTACTGGAAAACTTTCATTTTCTGAGGCCAATCTGGCTGCTCGCACTGATCCCTGCCCTGATCTTCGTGATTTCCCTGTGGCGAGTAAACACCGTGGTGACTGCCTGGGACAGGGCAATCGACAAGAGCTTGCTGCCTTTCCTGCTGGATCGCAGCAAGAATGCTTCACAACGCACCCCCTTGCTGCTGCTGCTAACTGCTTGGACTTTGAGTGTAGTGGCTATGGCCGGCCCAGTCTGGGAACAACTGCCTCAGCCCGTTCAAAAGCGGGAAGACGCCATGGTAATCGTGCTGGACTTGTCCCTGTCCATGTTCGCACCAGACCACCAGCCAACTCGCGTTGATCTGGCCAAGCGCAAGCTAAGAGATATCCTCGCGCTACGCGAAGAGGGGCAGACCGCACTTGTCGTGTATGCCGGCGATGCCCATACCGTGACGCCGCTGACAGATGACGTGGTGACCATAGAATCACTGGTCCCCTCCCTCAGCCCCAACATCATGCCCCTGTTTGGCTCCAATCCTGTGGCAGCAATCGATGTTGCCATTAGTTTGCTGGACGATGTTGAAGCTAGCAGAGGCCGGATATTGCTGATGACAGACGGTATCAGCGGCTTTTCTGAAGAACAATTGCTCGCGGACACCCTTCAGAAAACCGATTACGAACTCCTGATTATGGGAATCGGCACCGAAAAAGGTGCCCCAATCCGCACCAGCGACGGCAGTTTTCTCACCGATGAAACAGGCGCAGTCGTCACCCCTGCCCTGAATCGGCCTGTGCTCCAGTCATTGGCTAATCGCACCGGGGGACGCTATCATGATATTCAGCTAGCTGATTCCGACCTAGCCTTCCTCCTCTCGAGTTTTGACCTGCTGGACAATGAAGAACTAACGGAAGTCGAAGAAGAATTCGATGTCTGGTCTGAAGCTGGACCATGGCTGCTGCTGCTGGTCTTACCCCTCGCCGCCATGACGTTTCGCCGCGGGTGGCTGTTCTCTCTGGTGCTGATCACAACTTCTGGGGTATTTATTCCCACTGAACAGGCCCATGCCCTAGACTGGCGGGATCTCTGGAAGACCAAGGACCAGCAGGCCGCAGAAGCTTTCGCTAATGAGGATCACGCGTTTGCAGCGGCCCTGTTCGAGGAGCCAGGCTGGTCAGGTGCAGCCAACTATCGCGCTGAAAACTATGAATCAGCGGTAGCTGCGTTCAGTGCAATCAATACACCGGATGGGCACTATAATCGGGGTAACGCATTGGCTCAGGCAGGTAACTACCCCGAAGCTATTGCCGCCTATGATTCCGCCCTTGGGCTGGACCCCGAACATGAGGATGCGATTCACAATAAAGAAATAATTGAGCAACTGCTGGAGCAGCAGGAGTCTGAGGAAGGGGAGCAGCAGGAAGGCGATAGCCAAGAGAATCAGTCGGAGCAGGACTCGCAGAATCAATCTGAACAGGAAGAAAACAGCGAGCAACAGGACCAGCAAAGCCAGGAAGGCAATGAGGAGCAGCAGGAACAGCAACAACAGAACCAGCCACCTGAAGAACAAGAAGGATCTGAGTCCAACAGCGAGCAGAACACCCCATCGGAATCAACCAACGAAGAGTTCGAGGAACAGCAATCTCTGGAACAGTGGCTCCGCCGCATCGAAGATGACCCTGGAGAATTATTGCGACGCAAGTTTCGCTATCAGTATCGCCAACGTCAGTTAAACGGCACTGCGAACAGCGGGACTGGAGGACAGGTATGGTAAAGCGCTTCTTGATATACCTGTTTGCGATCGCTTTTGTGTTGAGTATCAACCCAGCCGCAATGGCACAGGCAATAGAAGTTTCAGTTGATCGTTCTGAAGTGGCGCGTGGAGAAACCCTGACCTATACGATCAGAGTATTTGATCAACGCCAGGGCATGCAGTTAGACCTGACGCCACTTACAGAAAGTTTTGATGTGCTGGGAACGCGCACATCCAGCCAGATACGCTCAGTCAACGGCACTGTCGAGTCCTGGACTGACTACATTGTGACTTTGTTTCCGCTTACAGAGGGCGATCTGCAAATCCCTTCCCTGGAAATCAATAACGCAACAACCGACCCCATTACTGTAAGCGTGGTTAATCAGGGGCCGCGCTCCAATCAGTCCTCAGAAGAGCTATTCTTGGAAATAGAGGTCAATAAGGAGAGCGTGTATGTACAGGAGCAGCTCTTGTTTACCGTACGCCTCTACTACACCATCAACGGTATTCGTAATCCTCAGTTTACCGAGTTGGAAATGGCAGATACCGTAATCCAACTAATTGGCTCTCCCAATCAGTATGAAAAGCTAATCGATGGGGTTCGTTTCGGCGTGTATGAAAAGCGCTACGTCATCTTTCCACAACGCAGTGGACCACTGGAAATTCCCGACATCCTGTTCCGGGGTGAGGTCACTGACGGGTCCAGCAATTTCGTGTTCAGAAACCTGAACACTCGAAGGGTAACCGCTTTTATCGATGGGATTACGATCGACGTAATGGAGCGCTCAGCCAGCGCAGCTAGCAGTAGATTCTGGCTGCCCGTAAGCAATCTGACTCTCGAAGAAACGTGGAGCGATGAGCTTACGGATGTTCAGATAGGCGACTCCCTGATTCGGACAATAACCATGGTCGCTGAAGGCCTTGATGGCGCCGTACTCCCGCCATTCGGTGGCACTGAACTAATTGGCGCAAATGTATATCCTGATCCCTCAGAGATAGATCGCACCTTCGTAGATGGTGCTATCGTGGGAACCAGAGTCGAGACTATGACTATCGTACCGACGGAATCAGGTGCTTTGGAGATTCCTGAAATTTCCATACCCTGGTGGAACGTCGATATCGGCGAATTAGAAGCAACCGTGATTCCCGCTACCTTCATCGATATCGTTTCCGTGGAGGGTGCAGCCCCTGCCGAACAGGCCGTCGCGAGCACTGGAAACCTGGAAGAATTATTGGAGATGCCCCCAGTGGTTGATCAAGACATGATCGATGCACAGGCGGAAGCAGAGTTTATCGAGGTAGATGCTGACTGGCTGAACTATGTCATTGTTGGTGCCTTCCTGATCGTACTAGCCAGCTTCTACCGACTGGTAGTTAAGCCAAACCATGTTCAGATTGCAGCATTTGTACGCGCACAAAAACGGCGCATTGATGAGTACTACGCACCGACAAACAATGAAATGATAGCCTACAAACAGTTACGCAATTCCCTTGGCAAAAGCACTCTAAACCAGCAGGACCTCAATGAAATTCGCCAGCGCTGGATTGTATGGTGCGACCATTTTATTAGTGAACGCCGGGTAACCAGCATGGAAGATATTCTGCAGCAGCATGAAGCACCCCAGCTGCATGAGTTTGCCGCTGCGCTGCAAGCTAAACTGTTTAAAAACAACTCTCCCACTCAGTCGAAAAGCTTCGACACTCAAGCTTTAATACAGTGTCTTGCTGGACTGCGAGCAGAGCGGGCCAAGCAAGCAAAGAAGCAGGCACGGGAAGAACGGTACGCGTTACCACCACTCTACAAAGCCTGAACCATTAATGTTCCTCACCCTCTGTTCCAGGCTGTGAACTCTCAATACCAGTTTAGCGTGAAAGACTCAAAACTCGTTTATTCAACATCCGGAGATAGCAGCTGCACGACATGCGGCAAGGCTCTGCATAAGTGTCGTTGCGAAAAAGAGCATCAGCCTGCAACTGGGCAAGGCTCGAATGATGCGCTAATCCAGCTGCAGAGCAAAGGAAGGGGTGGCAAAGAAGTCACTGTAGTGACTGGTCTGACACTTAATGGCATGGAGATGCTCGCACTTTTAAGGGAGCTGAAGTCCGCTCTAGGTTGTGGTGGCGCGCTTAAGCGGCAACAGCTCGAGCTGCAGGGAAACCGAATTGATGCAATCAAGCGGGCGCTCAACTCTAGGGGCATCATTGCAAAGGTGTCTGGCGTCTGAGCTATTCGCCCACGTAGGAATCGTTTCGTCTCAACACAGCACGAAAATTTCTTAGCAGAGCCCGCATAATCTTGAGACTGGCTTTTTCTGATTGTACCGTTATGCGAGGCTGTGCGTAGTTCAGGTGCTCATAGAGATTTGTAAGTTCATTGATAGCAAAATCTAGCTCAGGCCTCTGGCTTAACACCCGGTCCCGATGAGCTTCCGGGCCTTCGCCCGCAACCGTGACAAACCCACCCTGTCGAGCTCATGGCTTAGTTGAAAAACTCAGCCGTCACTCTGTAAATCAGCCACTAGATTTTGTTGCCGAGCCATGCTCTTTTTCTTTTTTCTTGCCGCCTTGGCCGCATCGCTTCGAATCGTTTCCAAGCGCTTGAGGTAGACCTCATCCACATCGCCAGTGATGTAATCACCATCAAATACTGAACACTCGTAGCGGCTGATTTCCGGATTCCCCTCGGCAGCAGCCGCGATCAAATCCTCCAGATCCTGGTAAATTAACCAGTCTGCCCCTATCAACTCTTCCACTTCTTCATCGGTCTTACCAGCTGCGATTAACTCTGTTGCTGCAGGCATGTCAATCCCATAGACATTGGGGTAGCGAATTGCAGGTGCTGCCGAAGCAAAGTAGACCTTCTTGGCGCCGGCATCCCTTGCCATTTGGATTATTTGCTTGCAGGTGGTGCCCCGAACAATGGAATCATCAACCAACAAGACATTTTTGCCCTTGAATTCCAGCTCAATCGCATTGAGTTTTTGTCGAACCGACTTTCGACGCTGGCTTTGCCCCGGCATGATAAAGGTCCTGCCGATATAGCGATTCTTAACAAAACCTTCGCGATACTTTATGCCAAGATGGTTTGCCAGTTCCAGGGCCGAAGTCCGGCTAGTATCGGGGATCGGAATCACCACATCGATATCATTACCAGGCCGCAATCGCTTGACCTTGTCCGCGAGGCGCTGTCCCATGCGCAGTCGCGCCTTGTAAACGGATATACTATCCATCAGGGAATCAGGGCGAGCGAAATAAACATGCTCAAAAATACACGGCGTATGCTCCCCTGCATTAGTACAAACCTTGGAGTGCAATTTGCCTTGCACATCAATGTAAACCGCCTCCCCAGGCGCCACATCTCTTTCTATTGTAAAACCTTGCGAGTCTAGCGCCACGCTTTCAGAGGCAATCATATACTCTTTTCGACCATCGACAGTTCTGCTGCCGTAAACCAAGGGCCGAATACCGTGTCGATCACGAAATCCGAGGATGCCGTAGCCGGTAATCATGACTACTGCAACGTAGCCGCCGCGACAGCGCTTGTGAACACCTGACACGGCGGCGAAGATATCCTCAGGTGCTGGCTCAATATTTCCTCTCTGCTGTAACTCATGCGCGAATACATTCAACAAAACCTCTGAGTCTGAATCAGTATTCATATGCCGAAGATCGGTCTTGTAAAGCTCCCTGTTGAGCTCTGTCACATTGGTAAGGTTTCCGTTGTGTGCTAATGAGAGGCCGTAAGGAGAATTTACATAGAATGGTTGCGCTAGTGCAGGACTCGAGCTTCCAGCGGTTGGATAACGCACATGGCCTATGCCCATTTGTCCGGTCAGGCGGCGCATATGCCGTGTCCGAAATACATCCTTTACCAGGCCATTGTCCTTTCGCAGGTTGAGTTTGCCATTATCACTCGTCATTATGCCTGCCGCATCCTGACCCCGGTGTTGCAGTACTGTCAGTGTGTCATAGATACACACACCCACATCATTACTAGTTACAACGCCAACTAATCCGCACATAGACTGAAGCCCCGCCTCGTTCCGATTACATTATTGTACTGGAGAAACACTGTTCATATCGCCAATAAAAATCAGCGACTCTTCAATCATCACCATGCCATAAGGGATAAGAGTAGACTCTTGCCACCATTCGGTTTCCGACACAAACACATTCAAAATAAACAAAATAACCAGCACGATGACCGTTCCTCGTGCCAAACCAAAAACCACGCCCAGCAGGCGATCAAGAAATTTGAGCCCGGTGACGGTGAACAATTTCGCCACGAAGTGATTGATCAGGGTTCCTATCATAATCACCATGACAAATAGCAATACGAAAGCCGTCACATAGCGAATAGATTCACTTTCAATCATATTCACGAGCAGTCTGGCGAGGGGTTCACCGTAAACCCGAGCTACTAACAAAGCTGCGATCCAACTCAGCAATGACAGCAATTCCTTGACTAAGCCACGCCAGAGACCAAAGGCAGAGGAGATCGCTACAACAATAATTATGACAGTATCTATCTGATTCAGAGCACCCATATTTGACTGGTTTATTGCTCCACTTCATAAGGCACCACAATACCAGCCAGCTGAAATTCGTCTTGCAGGCTTTGTTGATAGCCATTTGATGTTTGTCGATCCAACCACGGTCCCACGAACACGCCTGTTAAATCCCCCTGCTCTACTGGGATTATTCTGCTATAAGCCCGATAACCGGCCTCCTGCAGACGATCAAGCAGAGCGTTAGCGTTGTCTACGTTGGAAAAAGATCCGAGACGAACGGCCCAGCCTTGGGGCAAGCCATTCTCGTCTAACACTGATCCGGGTCGAGTAGAATCGGTAATGGTATTAAGCGCCACTTCGACTGGATCTACTGTTATTGCTGCCGGTGGCTCATTGTCTAAAGCACTGGCACCGGCCTCTTGTGGCGCTACAGCCTCACCCGCTTGCGCC
>MDTC01112209.1_pt1 | contig 13751 bp, 12 predicted proteins | sample 811181 | NCBI WGS metagenome assembly MDTC01 (sample SAMN05326644, study PRJNA326480) | marine metagenome | isolation source: seawater | place: Pacific Ocean: North | collected 2011
CCTTACATCTGTTCTAATTAGCCCAAATAGAGAATTACTAGCTTATTGGAAGGGAGATAGTTGGAATGTTAATGAAGTTGCAAATGCTATTAAAGTTTTTATAAGATGACAGAATACTATAAGATTGGAAGGTTTACCAGTCATCATCATCCCAATCATCTTCTTCATCTTCTTCTTCCGAAGTATCAAAATCATAACCATTATCTCTGAAATAAGATTTAATTATATTATCAATATTTATTTTCCCATTAATATTCCATAAATAATCTCTAAGGCCATCTAGCATTGCGGTTGTATCGCCGTCTAGAGCAACTAATGCTTGTCCCCAATCTTTTTCGGCACCATCAAATGAAAGAATATCTTTATCGGGGACATATGGTGCAGGCATCTTTGTACCGGGCATTATTTCTTGAGGATTTTTTAACCATTCAGTAACCCAATCAGCATTGAGACGTTCTTTTGTCATTGCGAGGTTTGGTGCCCACGTTGGTACATCACCAGTAGGAAATTCTTCACCATAAAAATGGCAGCTATTACATTGACCAAATTCATGCAACTTTTTTCCAGCTAGAAATGCGGTACTATTTTTATCGAATTGATGAGTTGATCGGTAATTTATATTTTCATCATCAATGTGTTGGAAATAAGCAATAATAGCATCCCAATCTTCATCATTTATTTGATGAAAACTTGGCATCTTAACCTGCAGATTAGGTCTAATAATTGAAGGATTATTAAAGAAAGATAATAGCCAATCTGGATTAGCTTTTCTTCCTTCTGAATTTAGATTTGGAGGTCCATATTCAGCTGGGCCAATATGTTCAACTAATTGCCCTCCTTGATTTTGAATGAGGTGGCAACCTTGACAATTATATTGTTTAACAAGTCGATGCCCTTTTTTATAAATACTTGGTGCTTTAAGATTTGCTTTAAGATTATCTCCTACTTTGTTAGAGTTAAATGCTAAGACTGCTGTAGTAACTGCATTAATTTCTTCTTCAGAAAAATTAAAATTTGGCATTTTAAGTAAGTCTAAATGGGCACTCTCTTTTCCTCTATCATAGATACGTGGAGTTCTTAGCTTATTTTCTATCCAAGCTGGTACAGTATGTTCAATATCGTGGTACAATCCAAAATCAAATTTGCTAACTGGTTTAGAACCTTCTTCAGTTATTTCAACACCAATAGGTTTTGCATCATCAAAACCATCTATATCATGACAACCAAAACATCCATAATGGCGTATACTCTTTTCACCGATAAAATTAAGTTTTTCCTGATCAGTCATTTTATTTGCTTTAGCTAGAGCAAATTTTTCAGGATTAGCCTTTTTAAGCCAATTAATAGTTAATTCATTTAAAATAGATTTATCAAAGCTATGATTAGGAGAATTATCAAAAGCAATATTTTTATTATTCAGTAGATAAGCAGCAATATCTTTTGCCTGTTGTGGTTGTAGTCTCAGATTTGGCATTTTTGTATCTGGCATATATTCTTGGGGATTCATAAGCCACTCGTAGAGCCATTCTGCTGTTACTTTAGAACCAAGTCCAATTAGGTTTGGTCCTTGAATTTTTGTGAGATTTTTATAGTTATTGATCTTAGGTGCGTTTTCAGGGTTATTCTCTGATATATGGCAGCCAACACAACCAACTGCATTGAAGAGCTCTTCGCCATTGATGGGATCCCCTAAGAATCGTTTACTATTATTACCCTGATTATTATTTTTTCCATCAAAAAGATAGTTACTAATACCAGCAATTTCGACATTATTGTAATCTGTAACCTTTTGGCTTTGTTGATTTGCTTGTTCAAAAACAGATGGCATTCTTGTATTATATCTGAAGTGCTTTGGATTTTTAATCCATTTTGCAACCCAGTTTTCAGATAATTTTTCATTTAATTTTTTTAGACTAGGACCTGATTTTGATTGACTAGGCCAGTCAGCATTATAATGACAGCCATTACAGCCAGCTCGATCCACTAAGGATAGACCAAAGTTTAGCTGTTCTGCTCCCGCAAGATCACTTGTATTGGAATGACATTTAAAACAACTTGCTTCTGTATAGCGTGTAGGTAGCATTGGAGTCAGCCAATGATGATTGACTTTCCAGTCATATTCATTAATCCATCTTTCTTTATCTTCAGCGGTATTAGGAGTATGAGATGAAGAGACAAATGAAGTCCCACGACTACGACCAGCGTGACAACTTGTACATCCAAAATTGTTCATAGGATGAGGAGATTTAGAAGTTATATAAAGGTCTAAATTTGGATGTGTTGTATAGGGTTGTTGAGCATCTTTAAAATCGGGGTTATCAATACCTAAATGGCAACTTGTACACCTATCTACAACAGGGACTGATGCAAAGTTCACATCATATTTAACATCCGCAACTACAATTTGATTTACTTTATAGTAAGGGTCCAAAAAGTCAATGATGGGTAAATCTCTAACAATATCCCCAAGTTGATTAGGGATTGTCATTTTACTTCGATCTAGTTTGCTGAGTTTATTATTGGTAAGATTATATTGCTTAAGATATTTATTGAGGTCATCTTGCTTTAGTTTGACAACTGACTCTATAGATTTGATTTCAGATTCTATTGCTGCAATTTCAATTTCAGTAGATTCTTTTTCAAGTCGGAGAACATCTAAAACTTCTAGAGCAGCTTCATATTCATCTCTATGAGATGGGCCATGGTTAGAGTGTGCATTATCAGCTTCAACAAGATATTTTAGAGCATCAACATTTGCCTTCTGGCTTTGGTATTTCATATTCTGATTATAATGTTTATCTCGTAATAGGCTTAGTTGATTCTCTAGGCTATCAAGGTAGTCAACTTTATTATCAAATTCTTCTTGAGCTTCTGATAGAGCTGTTTCATAGATAGATTTATCTTTTTCAATATTTGTTGTTTCTTGTACTAATTTTGAGTTTGCTACATCAACCTGCATTTTACGGAATTGACGTTGATAGTCTTTGAATTCGTCATCGTTATCATCTACAAAAACCCATATTGTACAAGCGAGGAAAATGATTGACGATAATGCAAACCACTTATTCAGTAAATTTATATCCCAATATCTCTCGTCGTTTTTAAACATTTATATTTATAATAATTTTATATATTGAAAAAATATTCTGGTATAGCTATAAAATATTTTAGGTTAAAAACCCATCTAAAATACATTTTTAATGGTAGTCCAAGCATTACTAAACCAAATATCATAAGCGATATGTATCTCGTTAATCCATAACTATTAAGCATTTCTTTTAGCCAAGTTTTTGCTAGAACTAATGGTACGATTAATAGGTAAGCAGCCACTACTATAAAACCAATTAACTCTCTTAGTATTATATTTTCTGGTAGACCCTTCCCAAGAAGTTTTACCCAGAAATACTCAGAGAGATTAACATTATTTAATGCGACAACTTTATGAGGATCCCAATATTCAAATGGACCATAGAAGTTCCAGTTTGGACCTCTGAAAAATGTACCCAGTACAATCAGAAAAAGCCAAAGTACTATCCAACCATACATAAAAATAAAAATTCCAATTCGTCTTTCTTTAAAAGAATAATACCCATCACCTTTTTTATTGATATCCATATAAGGGATAGCCATTAAACCAATTATGCAGAACATTGGGAGCAGTATACCTGCGATCCAAGGATCATAATAAACCAGCATTTCTTGAAGACCTAAAAAATACCAGGGGGCTTTTGATGGATTGGGTGTTGCGGCTGGATTCGCAGGCTCTTCTAATGGAGCCGCTACCAGAATTGACCAGACTACTAAGAAAACAGTGAAAAGTATTAGGGCAATAAATTCAATATAAACTAAATCGGGCCATACTAAAACTTTATCATCAGGATCATTGTATTCCATTGGCTTTAGGCCTTGTTCAATTCTTTCATCATTAATGTATGCTTTGTGCATTGCAAGCCATGTAAAAAAGAATATGGAGTAAACCATTAGTACGATAGGGAAATTATCGGGTTTAGTGAGAATCACATTAAAATTTGTATCTAAATATCCAACAATAAAGAAAAAAGATATCGCAGCCATTGCAGCAATTAATCCTTTTTTAGTCCACAATAAATAAAGACCCAATTTTCTATTGACGCGATCAAACCAGTCTGTTGGCGGGAATAAAAGGGGCGTCATCACAGTTAATATTGAAAAACTAATGGTTGGTGTTGAAAGATAATCAACCGTGTGCTTAAAAGTATCTAACATATAGAATTTTTCCTAAAGTGGTCCTGAAATTCCGCCATCTTTACGGATACGCCAAAAATGAATGGCCATAAAAATCATCATAATAAATGGAACAGCAATGCAATGAATAACATAAAACCTCAAGAGGGTCGCTTCCCCAACAAATCGCCCTCCAATTAAGGCAAATCGAACATCTGAGCCAATATGTACTAAATTGATATCGCCGATAGCTAAAAGGCTGGCCCCGGGTCCTTCATGACCAATAAATGGATGTGCTCTAGCCATATTTGAGCCAACAGTGACGGCCCATATTGCTAATTGATCCCATGGTAAAAGATAACCAGTAAATGACAAAAACATTGTCATAGTCATAAGTAGCACCCCTACACCCCAATTAAATTCACGTGGTGGTTTGTAAGAACCTGTCATGAAGACTCTTAGCATATGAAGCCAAACTACAAGTACCATGGCATGAGCTGCCCATCGATGTAATTCACGCATGATACCTAATGGGACTTGTTCAGTTAGATCAATAATGTCAGTATAAGCATATTCGACTGTTGGTCGATAGTAAAACATCAGAAGAATACCAGTGATTGTAAGGTTAACAAACAAGAAAAATGAAAGGCCACCCATGCACCAAGTATACCCCACTTTCACAGCATGTTTTGGTAATCGAGCTGGATGGAGGTGAAGGAAAACACTTCCAAGGACAGCGTGCATTCTTTGTCTACGAGTTTGAGGGATTCCAGATCTAATTATAGATTTCCAAACTTGAGACTCACCAAGATTTTGGAGGATAGTTTGGATTAATGATTTTTTATTTTGTTTATTTGCCATTTTTAGTAAATAATTTTATGAATTTTATTATACTTTTAAAAACGATTCTGGGTTTTCCCATTCGCCTTTTTCCCATTTATAACTTTTTGTTTTATCAACTAAGATTTGGCCATCATTAGCTAAACTAATTTTAAATCTTTCTAATGGCCTTGGGGCTGGTCCTTCAAAATGTATTCCAGTCATTCTGAATCCACTACCATGACATGGACATTTAAATTTAGATTCAACAGGAAGCCAGTTTGGTGTACAACCTAAGTGAGTACAAACAGTTGAAAGTGCAAAGATTGATTCTTCATCTCTGACAATCCATGCATTGAATTGTTTTTTAAATTTAATATCTACTGAATTTTTTGAGAAATCATCTGGGTATCCAATTTTAAATGTTTGAGGTGGTTCAAATAAGACATTTGGAAAAAGGAAACGTATAATCATAGTAAAAAACCCACCGGTAACCCCAAGATATGCTATCCAGCCAATTGATATCCAACTTAAAAAACCTCTTCTATTAGTTTGTACCCCTTTATATGAATTATCGGCTGAAGAACCTATAGCTGCGTTAGGGGTAATTTTCTTTTCTTCTGACATGATACTATATAATCCTATCGTATGATTTCTGTAGTGCTTTCATGGCAGCATCTCTAATAGTTAGGCTCTCATCTGATTCTGCAAGGACTACTAAATTTGGTTCGAATCTATTATCTTTTAAGATAGAGGATACTTTAATCGCAGTCAGAATAACTTTATTGATTTCATTATAATCAAGTTCCGGGAATTCCATTAAATAATTTCGATCCATTAAATTTTGAATAGTTGGGACTGATGTTTTTTGACCCATCTTTGCCAATCCAATAGCAGCATCCCATCGAATATTTGGTTCATGATCTTCTAGAAGAGAGTTTAATATTGGAATAGACCGTTTATCTCCAATAAATCCAAGAGACATTGTTGCTGCTAGCCTCTCATCCTGAAAGTCAGAATTATTGATAATACTAATAAGATCTATTACAGCAATATCTGCTTTAACCATACCGATTGCTTGTATTGCTGCAAGTCGGGATTCACGAGAAATATCAGAGAGCCCTTTTATTAATTCGCTTGCATAAAAATTATCGCCTGTAGAGCCCATAGCAATAGCAAGGTAAGAGCGGACTAATGCATCATCATTAATTGAATGTTTATAGGCTGATATCATTTGATCTTTAAACATAATATCATTTGGAACAGTCTGTGGATTAGTTAATACCTTAGATAGTTCATATGCAGATTGCCATCTTTTTGTTGCAGAACCAATCTTGACTTGATTTAATAATTCAGAAGCATCATTTGTTTCAAAAGTAATAAATCTAAATAGTAAAAAAAATATTGCACCAAAAATTGCAATCATAAATGGTATTAGAAAAAAAGAATAAAACAGCGTGTAAATTCTGCTAGATTCATTTTTTGTATGTTCTATATTTAATTCTGTATTCATATATAGATATGGAATTTACTTTTTTTGTAAAATATTAGTCAAAAAAAATAGTCAATATAATTAATTTAATTTTTATTAATTATTTCCTTTTAAATCATCAATAATTTTTTTTAAATATTTAGTACTTTTTTGCAATTTACGAACTTCTTTTTTTAATTTTATATGTTCACCTAGTATAACCATGGAGAATACTAAAATTAGAATTGAAATTAGTGGTAGCGCATCCATCAGTGATCATTTTTATTATCATTTTCCTGCTTTAATTGCCAACCTAATAGAATTGGGAAAAAAAACAGAATAATTACTCCAATAATTAGAAGAGCAACTGCCCATTCTAAATGACGCATTAACCAATCTAATGTTAACCATTCCATATTTAATTATAAGACCCACATGACCATTGTAATGTAGACTAAGAGTAATAATGTACAGACGATCATTGAAATTACCTGTGTTTTTGTTAAGATTGTTTTGGATGTCTCAGACACTATTTTGATCCTCGTTTTGCTTTTACTATAGCTGCTTTTATTTTACCGCGTAACACTTTGTTTGTTAAGTTATTAATTTCATCCATATCACCTTCAAGGCCTTTTGCAATTAGTCTTTCCATAATTTGCTCATCAGTTTCAGTTGAATTATTAGTTGAGTCCATTGATTCAGATATTTCAGGCATTGGAGGTCTCTCAATGGACCCTCTTTTAATTTTTACTATCATGGCCTTTGCTTTACCGCGTTGGACTTTATCACTATAATTATTTACCGTATCCATATCACCGTCTATTCCTTTATTAACGAGATAAGATACTATCTCATCATTGGAGAGGCCTGATAGTCCACCGTTGGTTTGATTATTTGGCTTACTGAAACCACCATCTTTCGGTATATCGGGTTTTGGAGGGACAACGCCTGTACGCTTAGACTTAACAATTCCAGCTTTAGCCATGCCTCGAATTGGTTTGTCGGGTATTGCATTTACAAAATCTAAATTTCCTTCCATACCCATATTTATAGCATAATCAATATAGTCTTGTCTAGATAGAAAACCTCCATAATGATTAGCATTATTATCATTATCTGTATCATTATTAGTTTCAGGATTTAAATCAATTTTTGGTACAATACTATCTAGTTTTTGCAGGATTAAAGATTTAGAAGGCCAATTAAACTGATTTATGAATGAAAATAATCCGTTTGATGTACGTCGACAGGTGACCCAAACACCATACTCAGATTCTTTGATGATAAACTCGATATTCTCATTAGTAAATGGTGTATTTTTAAATTTAAATCCAAATTTCTTTTCTTTCTCAACGCTGTTTATTCGGCATTTAAAATAGGGAGCAACTGTTTTTGGACGAATTTTAAAATATGAGCCAGGCTTTAAATCAAAGTGTGTAAAAGAATATCTATGAACATAGCGATCAATTTCGATTATTGGTAATGCTCGCTGAATACCAAAAAACCAAACATTGTACATCTCTAGTGAAGTTAGTATCTCCCATATAATTTCTTTTGATGTATTAAAATGTTGTTTGACAATACTTTCGCCTTTGAATGGTTTCCAGATTGTCCATTGTTCACCTATCCCATTTTCAGGTATTGGAGAGATCTTTAATTTTGCTTCGGGTTGGCTTATGCCATCAAATTCTAAATCTTTAGATGTATAGTGCTCGACTATGCCTTCAGAGAATTCTATTTCAAACTTAGTTGGATAGAAATAAATCTTTTTCAGGATACCTTTTTCCCCGGTAGCGCGAACCGTACACGGTGTCCCTAAATCGATCCGATTTAAAATCATTTACAGATTCCCTTTATGATATAAGAAGATATATAATTAATAATAGTTCTAAATCCAGACTTAAACTTAATCATATGCAGGTTAATTTGAATAAGAAAAGTTTCATCTAAATTATATAAAATGAGTCTAATTTTATTAGCTATTTATGAATTCTTTTCAACAATTTTCAATTATTACTATAACAATGACCTATATTCTGATTTTCATTGGTGGATTAGTACGGGTTGCTGGTGCAGGTATGGGTTGTCCAGATTGGCCTCAATGTTTTGGTCAGTGGATACCTCCAATTAATATTGAACAAGTTCCATTGGAGTTCCGAGATCAATTTAATTTAGTACTGGCATGGATCGAATATTCTAATCGTTTATTTGGGGCTTTAGTTGGTTTGGTTATAACAGTTACCACCTATCTTGCATTTAAATATTATAGCCATATAAATAGAATAAAATTTTCTGTTTTTGCTGCATTTATATTGACTCTTTTTGAAGGTTGGTTGGGTTCTATTTTAGTAGATACAGTATTAAACCCCATTACTATTACACTTCATTTACTTTTTGCACTGATAATTATAATGCTTCTGATTTATGCTGGAATTGAAGCTTATTACATAAAAAATCCATTATCTGAGAAGGATAGTATCTATCCAAAACATCTTAGAAGAGTATTTATGATATTTGCCTTTTTAATAATGATTGAAATTATTTTAGGAACAGAAATTCGTGGAGGGTTAGAAATGATTCGTGAAGACAATCCTATAGTTGATTCTCAATTTCTATTACAAATGTTAGGACCTTTCAAATATATTCATACAATCTTAGGTTTTGTAATTACGGCAGTATCGTTATACCTATGGAATATATTTGTTAGAAAATCTAAGAATCCATCTACAATCATTATTTTATCATCAAATGCAGTTTTGGCTTTATTAATTCTCCAAATATTTTTGGGTGAGTTTTTGGTTTTCTTTAATTTTATGCCACTTATTCAATTATTTCACTTATGGTTTGCTTCTTTGATATTAGGTTTGTTAATGATACAATATTCTGCGTGGAAACAATCCCAAAATTGTTATGTATAAAAAAATCACTCCTTTCTTTATTTCAATTATCATTCTTGGTTTGATAGCTAATTGGGTTATAAATAAAGCTAATACATCCTATGAACTACCAATTATCAAAGAGGTGCCTTTATTTTCTTTAAAATCTCAAGATAACAGAATTTTTTCAGAAAAAAATTTGGATGGTAAGATAACTATTTTAGATTTTATTTTTACAAGCTGTGCAGGGCCTTGTCCAATTATGACAAATTATATGAAAGATTTATATATATCTTATAGTAAAATTCAAGAAGTGCAATTTGTTTCAATTACAGTTGATCCATTGGTTGATGATATAGAGACACTCAATCAGTATGCAGCTATCCATGGAGTCAGCGATAATCGATGGAAATTTCTTACAGGTGATTTACAATCAATCAAAAATTTGAAAAAAGATGGCTTCATGTTATATGCAGATCAATTGCCACAAGGGCACGCTATCAAATTTATTTTAATTGATCAAGAAGGATATATTCGTCGTTATTATGATGGCACAGATCAGGCGAGTATAGCAGTATTAAGGAATGATTTAAATAACCTAGTTAAACAAATTCGATTATAAATGAAAAGAAAACCACCAAAAGCCGATACTCTTTTTAAAGCCTATCTAGAGCTCACTAAACCTAGCATAACTTTTATGATTTTGATATCAACTGCCTTAGGATATTATATGGGGGGTGGAGGGGTACATGATCCTTTAAGATTCTTTTTTACTTTAATAGGATCTGGTTTAGTGTCTTCTGGTGCTGGAGCTCTTAACCATTATATTGAACAGGATACAGATCGATTAATGGATCGTACCAAATCAAGGCCCATACCGACTGGAATGATTAGTTCCAATGCAGCTGTGGTTTTTGGTATAGTTTTAACATTACTCGGTGAGATAGTACTGCTTTATTTCATTAATCTATTCACAGCTAGTTTGGCTTTAATTACATCTATATTATATTTATTTATTTATACTCCATTAAAGAAAAGAACATGGCTAAATACAACCATTGGTGCTATACCTGGTGCTATACCACCACTCGGAGGTTGGCTTGCTGTAAAAAACACATTAGAGCCAGAGGCTTGGATATTGTTCGCAATCTTATTTTTATGGCAGCATCCTCATTTTTACGCAATCGCTTTTATGTGTAAGAATGATTATTCTAAAGCCAACTTGCAAATGCTTCCAGTTTTGGAGAAAGATGGAAGGAGAACTAACCGACAAATTTTGTGGCACTCTTTATTGTTAATTCCGGTCTCAGTCATGCCATCATATATAGGTTTATTAGATATGACTTATTTTTGGGGGGCATTTGTTCTTGGTATAATTTATTTTTTTTCAGGGTTCCCACTTATAAAAAATTATTCTTTAAATAATGCACGATTATTATTAAAAGTTTCAGTGATCTATTTGCCCGCCCTTTTTGTCATGATAATTATAGATAAGATAGTTTAAGATGGTTAGCAATACTTTTTGGACTCGTATTATTTATATTGTGTCTGTTATTATAAGTTTAGTAGTTGGATTTTTGATTCTCGGTCCTCGTCCTGAAAATATGGAAGGTGTGGTTGATGTATCAATTTTACCAACAGTTAATGCAATTTTAAATGCTATAACTACTATATTATTAATATATGGATTTATTCTTATAAAAAAGAAAAAACGTCAACATCATCAAAATATAATGCTGACATCTTTTGGAACTTCAGCATTATTTTTGGTAACCTATGTAATTTATCATTGGTTTAAGAGTGGTCCAAAGGCATATACTGGAGACTATACTATATTATACTATGGTGTATTGATTTCACATATTATTTTAGCTGTGTTTATTATTCCTCTTGCACTTTTTACCTTGTTTCATGGTTGGACAGACCAATTAAATAGACACCGTAACATAGCTCGCATTACACTACCAATATGGCTGTATGTTTCTATTACTGGTGTAATAATCTATTATATGCTATATATATAATACCTATAGTGATTTTATAATTTTTTTACTAGTCCACCATATTGTTTATCTATCTCAAACCCATGCTTATAGAAAAACTTTTCTACATAAAATCCAACAGTAATGATTTCAATATTATTATGTTTCATACGTTTATAAAAATCATCCATAAGTCGTTTGCTTAAGGAATTATTGCGGTATTTTTTTTGTATAATTACCCATTCTAGATGTACTCTTTTTTTATCCATATTTCTCCAATATAATCCTCCTATTAATCTATTCCGAGCATTAAAGATTAATAGAAAATCATGCTTTCCAGTAAATGTCCCAGATAGTAATGATTCAGATAATAAAGAATGAAATTGGGCAATCTCTTTTGGTAAAAATGGAGGACGTATTCTGTAGACTTGTCCATCTTTACCTTCAGTCTGAATGACTAAATTTAATCGTTCATCTTCACCATGAGTAGTTGTGACTAATTCAACATAGTCAGCGGAATTAACATGAGGGAATAACATTCTAGCTAGAAAAAATTTCTCTTCATCATTTAATGTTATTGTAGATTGAATAGATGTAATACGTTCTTGCAAATTCCATGGGCTCAATTCTTTTTGTCTTAATTCATGAATTATTTTTTGAAATTCCTTTAATAATGCAGGGTTATCATTTTTAAAACATGTCATCATAAAAAAACGGACACGTGTCTCAGGGTATTCATCAAGTAATGAATCTAAGGCATAATCATTATATAATTCTTGTAAGATAGAAGCCCTGGCTGTTAACGTGGCATGAGTATTTAAATCAAGCCAACGTTCATAACGTAAAGAAGCAAAAACCACAGGCTTAGTTAGAACCCCATAATTCTCAACATCTTCTAAAAATATTTCAATACGTTTTATACTACATCCCAAGAGTTCGAATTTTTTTCTGATTGACCTTGTTTTTAACTCATCTTTTAGCTGATATAATATTGCTGTACCTTTTTTTACTTTTACTGCTTGTAGGGTAGCTGTAAAAATCACTTCCCAAGATGCCATATGTTTTAATCCTGGAAAATCTTTTTCAGTTTGTGAGATATACTCTGTAAATAGCGCAATAAAATGACTAGAGATTGATTCAGATGGTTTTCTGCCTGAAATTGATATTAATCGTGTTCCAGTAGTATAGTCATGTTTAGGAATAATAAGGTTTGCTGGAGAAGGAGGTTGAATAGCTAATTGCAAATTTGTCCGATTCCAAAATTCTTGATAAGCTTGGATTCCATTCCATATAAAATGTAACCATCTCATTTGCCATCTATCTAATTTTGATGAATCATTGATATCATCTTTCTTGCGTTCAAGATAGGTTGTTACAGTTTCTCCATGTATATATTCTTCTGTAAATAATCTATGCTCTGGCCAATATCCTCCAAAGTTCTCTACAAGAGGCTTATCTTTGAATCCGGATCCCATAATAATTAGCCATTTCACTTCATCATCTATGAATTCTCGTTCTAGATCTTGATTCAGATTAACGACTAAATTATGAGTTCCCATAGATCTAGTCCTTACGAGAATCCGGAAAACATTTTTTTTATTATTTGTCCCTAGTTGTGTAATCCAGATACCCTTTTGAGGAATATCATTTAAACCAATAATTATATTTGAAGAAAATAGAAAAATTGATTCTCGAATGAGGGATGTATTTTTGATCGCATCCATTAGAAGTTCCCGATGTACATTGTGTACATTTTTATCAAAGGTTACAACATCTTTCCAAGAGTATTCATCTCCTGAATCACGGTCAACAGTTAATGATGCGGATTTTCCAATCCATGATCGAAAAGATTTAGATAGATTATAAGATGCTTTTTGTGCCGTTGATAATAGAGGTTTAGGTACATCAGAAATTTGCCATAATGTGAGTTCTGAACGTGCCCATAAAAATCTAGTGGGATGGAGTGCGCCAAAATCAGATATTAGCAATAAAATGATTTGAATAAAGTCTAATTGTTTTAAATCAGTATTCGAAAGACTATCATGAATCCTTTTTAAATAATTGATTAAAGCATTATAATGATCATCATTTGCTCTTTCTATTTTAAAAGAAAATTCAGTAGATGGATTATTTTTACGATGTACAAGAAAAGTATCATATAATAAATCTATTAGAAAATCACCTGAAATAATTGGCATAAGTGTTTCTATGAGCTTTAGCCTAAAATCAAATTTTTGATGCATCCTATAGCTTAGGCAAGTATCAAGAATAATCTTTGTCATATCAGCAGGGTGATTATCAACAATTTGTCTTAATAAAGAAAAGCTTTCTAAGTCTCCCACAAGATATTTTCTAATAGCATAATGGAGTGATATAACAACAGATTCAATTTGTTGATCG
>MDTC01275377.1_pt1 | contig 13750 bp, 7 predicted proteins | sample 811181 | NCBI WGS metagenome assembly MDTC01 (sample SAMN05326644, study PRJNA326480) | marine metagenome | isolation source: seawater | place: Pacific Ocean: North | collected 2011
AAGAAGCATTAGATATGGGTCTCCTTGACAAAGTCGCAGAAGGTACCCCGCAAACCATTGGTCTAGAATTTGCTCAACATGCTATTGGTAGTAGATTACCATTGAAAAAAGTAGAGGAACTTCAAGACAAAAAATCTGCCGATCTGAAGAAAACTGACCTGTTCGAAAACTACAGAAAAAAAATTGCCCGAAAGACACGGGGATTTTTGGCCCCAGAAGCCATCATTAAATGTGTGGAAGCAAGTCTCAATATGGACTTTGAAGAAGGACTTAAGTTCGAGCAGCAAGAATTTCTGAATTTATTAAGCAGCAACGAATCTGCTGCACAACGATACTACTTTTTCTCTGAGCGACAAGCAAAAAAGATTCCAGGCCTAGATAAAAAAGCACCAAATATCCCTGTGAAAAAGATCGGAATTATTGGCGCAGGCACCATGGGCGGCGGCATCGCCATGAATTTCGCCAACGCAGGGATGCCAGTAACCTTGGTAGAAAGAGAAAAAGAGGCTCTCAAAAAAGGGCTAGATACAATTCGTAAAAACTACCAACGTTCGGCTGATAGAGGGAAAATAACCCAAGAGCAAGTAGATACCCGTTGCGGATTAATTGAGGGCACCATAGATTTTGAGAGGCTACATAATTGTGACTTGGTCATTGAGGCTGTCTTTGAATTAATGGAAATCAAGAAGTCTGTCTTTAAGAAAATTGATGCCATCGTCAAACCAGGAGCCATTTTAGCCACTAACACGTCTTTTCTTGATGTTAACGAAATAGCTGCTGTCACGAAACGCCCCGAATCAGTGATAGGTCTGCATTTCTTTAGCCCAGCAAATATCATGAAACTTCTCGAAGTGGTAAGAGGTGAAAAAACCTCAGATGATGTGATTAACACCTGTCTTGCACTCGCAGCCAAAATCAAAAAAGTCGGGGTTCTTGTCGGGGTTTGTCATGGCTTCGTCGGCAACAGAATCCTAGAAGCCCGACAGAGCCAAGCCATGAATCTCATTTATCAAGGATGCTTACCATGGGATGTTGATCGAGTACTCTTTAATTTTGGCATGCCTATGGGGCCTTTCGCCATGAATGACTTAGCCGGTAATGATATAGGCTGGGATCCAGAAAAGAGTAATGGCGCAACCATACAGGAACGGCTATGCGAACAAGGCCGCAAAGGCCAAAAGACTGGTGCAGGGTTCTACAGTTATGATCCACAGACCAGACAGCCTTCACCAGACCCGATTGTAGCCAATATGATCAAGGAGTTTAATCAGGACAACGGTCACAAAGAACGCAAGATATCGGATGAAGAAATCCTGGATCGCTGCCTATTACCAATGGTAAATGAAGGTGCAAAAATTATGGAAGAAGGCATAGCGCTGCGCCCTAGTGATATCGATGTCGTCTGGGTAAATGGCTATGGCTGGCCTGTTTACAAAGGTGGTCCTATGCACTGGGCTGATAGCATCGGCCTTGATAAAGTAGTATCGAAATTAGAAAAGCTTTCATCCGAGGATCAAAATGAAAACCTTAAGCCAGCACCTCTGCTATTAGAACTAGCAAAAAAGGGCAAGAGCTTTAGCGATCTGTCTCAATAGGAGTCGAATAGCATAGCTCAGAAACAACTTAAAAACCCCGCTATTCTCTTGAATTTCGGGGTTTTTCATATCCTCATTCCACAATAAAAAAGCATCTGTGAACTAGGCACAGATGCTTTTTTGCAAGTCTATAATGGAGATCCAATCTGCATTAGCTAACTTGGTTAGTTTTTACCAAGAAACTTAAGAAACTGGTTTGATGTACCCAAAATCAAACGGGTCCTACCTGGAATGGTTTCCCGATAAGCATCCATTGTGCGATTAAACTCATAGAAACTAGGATCCAACCTCATAGCTCCAGCATAAATCTTTATGGATTCTGCTTCTCCTACACCCTTTAGTTGCTGCGACTGTCGATAGGCTTCTGATTGTATTTTCTTCAAATCAAGGTTCAATTTACCCTGAATTTTAGCTTCTTCCCCCTTACCGACCGATCGAATCTTTTCGGCAATTCTCTTCCGCTCAGAAATCATACGCTCAAACACCTTAGCCTCAACACTTTTTTCGTAGGCTATCCTGGTTATCAAAACATCAATTAATTTAATACCAAAAGTCTGAATTTCTGGAGTCGATGCTTCGGTTATCTGCTTAGCCAAGTTTTCACGACCGACCTTGATCTTCGCTATTTCTCCAGTGATCTTGTCATCTTCTTTACCCATTTTCTCTATTTCAACTATAATCTCATTCGTATTCCTTACGGTTTCAACTAAGTTATATTTCGAGATAATGTTTTTAGTTTTACTATCCAGTATGTTACCTATCCGCAGTAGTGCTCTTTCTTCGTTTTGCACTGTTTGCAAAAATTTCACTGGATCATTAATCAACCAACGAGCTGACGTATCCACTATGATGAATTTTTTATCCCGTGTAGGAACCTTATCAGGATTACCATCCCAGTTAAGCATCCTTTTTTCAAAATAACGAACATCCTGAACAAGGGGTAATTTAAAATGAAGACCCGGTCGGGTCACGGGCTCACCAACAATCTTACCGAATTGAGTGATAATAGCCTGCTGCCATTCTCCCACAGTGTAGACTGACCCCCGCAAAACGAGTACTAAAGCAAAAATAATTGCAAAAATAGTACCACCTTTAATATTTTTCATATTTCAACCTCATTTAACCTTTGGTGCAACGGCAGATTCGACTGCAGGTGATAATTTTCCGTAAACTGGCAAAAGCCCCTTTGCCTGACTATCAACAATTGTATACTCGTCAATATTTGATAGAACCTGCTCCATTGTCTCGATATAAATTCTTTTACGAGTAGCCTTTGGCGCCTTCTTATATTCGCTTAATATAGACTTAAAATGGCTGGCATCACCCTTTGCTCTATTCACAACATCAACTGCATAGGCCTCTGCATCCGCAATCATCTGCTCTGCTTTACCCCTGGCCTCAGGAATAATACTATTATATTCTCTCTCTGCCCTATTAATAGCCTGTTCCTGCTCCTGTTTAGCGGCATTCACATCATTAAATGCTGGCCTAACAACATTTGGCGGCGTCACTGACTGTAATTCTACAGTTGTAATTCTAATACCCAAATCATAGCGCTCTAAAGTTTCCTGCATCAGCTCACGGGCCTTAATGGCGATTTCCGTACGCCCGGTGGTCAATACTCTACCCACCATGCGGTCTCCGACAACACGCCGCATTACTGACATAGACACTTCTCGTATGGTCTTTTGAACACCACTTAGAGTTGGGTCTCGATAAGTTCCTCCGTCCGCTGCCTTAAATAGGTATTTCCATGGATCAGATATTTCATATTGAACAACCCACAAGACATCGGCAAGGTTCAGGTCTCCAGTTAACATAAGGCTTTCATCACTCAAATCACGTCGCGTGCGACGACCCTCATCACGAAAACCAAATTCCTCAACCTTACGTCTCTTAGACTTTACTTTATAGATCTTGTCTACAATTGGTAATTTAAAATGAGCACCCGGCTGTGTCGTGGTATGAAACGCACCAAAACGGGTAACAACCGCCTCTTCCTCTGTATCCACCGTATAAAATGAATTAAACATGAGAAGAACGACTACGGCAACAACAACACCAGCAAACACCTGCGAAGGCTGTTTTCCTCCGTCGGAGCCTCCCGGTCCCCCACGATTTGGGCGGCCATCTGCATTAAATAATTGCCTTACTTTCTGTTTTAAATCATCAAACTCATCCGGACCTTGATTCATTATATATACATCCTCTTTAATTTTTTATACCAAACATAGTAAACTTTTTACCTAAATGCACAAGATAAAGTGATATTTAGCTGTCAAATTCATCTCTCACATTTCTCAGCTACCGCTTAAACAGAAACTATAACGCAGATCTCTTCCGTTCACGCTCATAAACCTTTACCAAATAAAATGCACCAAATAACAGCACTTGAAGACCATCAGACAGCGATGATCGCATCCGAACCCCAAACCTAATATACATAAAAGCGGCTTCACCCATATGAATCACCGCCACCACCAAGCCAATTAGATACGTCAATTGATCTACAGGAGGCTGAAAAGGAATCCAAATGTTATAAAAAAAAGCGGCCCAGAACAAAAGACAACCCAGCTTTGCTAAAACGCTTACCTGCCGAAGCATGCACCCTCCCTATTCGTTAGGCGACTATGCTACAAAATTGCTTAACCCTCTCCAAGACAAATCACTCCATCGCAATCCATAACAACTTGTTTACAACAGCGGTGCACCGTCAAAAGCAAAAATGAAATCAATCCAGAAGTTTCGTTAGCTCCCGTGCAGCGCTATCAACACCTAAAAAGTAGTTCATATGCCACTATAATCACGGAATACAAGATACTAGGTATGTCAAAAATAAAAAAAAGGCTATACATCGTAAGTTAATATTCGGAACAAGCCAAATCAGCCTCCGGAAACCCATTCTCATTAGGCAGATTGACCTAGCCTCAATCACACCTTATCAATCGCTCAATTTATCAATCTTTACCCTTCCACATCGATCAATTTACTATAAAATCAACAAATCAATTTATTGAATCTGGATACGCCAATGTCACACTCAAAGCTCCGTTTTTTACCACCTGAAACATGTATGCTAGAAGAACTCACAGAGTATCTATGTGGCTTACCTCCCGAGGAATTAGCCCGATCCCTGGTAATACTGCCTACACAAAGATTAAGCACTGTGCTGTTGGCATGGATGGCGCAGCGTCTAGTCGCTTTCGAACCCCCAACCATCACCACGATGGAACGGCTTCTTCAAGATGAAGGAAATAAAGCAGCGCTAGAGGCTGGCCATCCACCGTTAAGTGTTGCTTCTGACTTAACAATCGACCTGATTATAAGTCAAATTATTCGCACCGAAGCGTTTATTCATCTGCAACAAGGCCATGCCAGAGAACTACGCCTCTTTTTTTCTGAGATTGCTGATGCCGATCTAAACGAAACAGCATTTGAACGGCTGACTTTATGTATGACGGAAGACATTTATAAAAATGAAAAACATCTCGGTTCTCTCCATAGTCGAGTCCAAGAAATGTATCAATGCTGGACAAAATTAAAAGACTTTTTAGTAAAGCTGGGTCACTCATCTCGACCAGACTTTTTAAGCAGAGCCGCAGCAAGTTTGCAGAAAAAATGGGGAACAAGTGACAGATTACCATGGGATCATTGTTGGTTAGTCGGTTTCACCAGCACTGCTGAAAGCTGGAAACCATTGCTTGCATCAATGATTGAGAAAACAAACGTTAGCTTTTGGTTGAATCAAAGCCCACTGCTTTACCACGAGAGCAGTCCATTACAGCATCTAAGTGAATTACTCGCAGAAAGAGCCAACACTGCAATGCCCCAAACGGCTCCCGTAAGCCATAAACACAAACCGGTAACGATCATCAATACTCCCAGCCCATGGGCAGAGGTCGCACTAGCTCTTGAACATATCGAACAATGGACAAGTGACAATTGCCCACCATCAAGAATTGGCTTGCTTGTCACTAATGAAGGAGAATATGGCTCGATTATTAAATGCTTAATGGAAGTTATGCAAATAAAAGGCAACATTGCCCTGGCAACACCTTTAAGCAAAACAACTGGCGGTATCTGGCTGCAAAGTCTAATTCACTGGCTTGAATCAGGTGAACAGACTACTGCATTACTTAACTTCATGTGCCATCAAACCACATTAGAGTGGCTTTTAAAAGATGCAGCCATCGCAGCCAAAGTAGATTCATGGCTGGGGCTTCGCAATGAAATTATAGAGAAAATTGGCGCCTCGCAAATAACCTCCGGTACCGACGTACTGCTGCAAGATCAAAAAGGAAACTTGCTGGGCCAATGCCTCGAAAAAATTCTAAACCTGTTTAGCCCCTGGCTTTCTGAAATAAAAGAAACGAGGCTTTTAGGTGTCTGGCTCAGTTTTTTACAGAATGTATTCGTTGAATGCGAAGTTTTTGGTGTTCATGCAAATGAAGACCAAGCCACAGACAATAAAAAAGCTAAATCAAGTATAGATCAATCAAGCCAAAGTGCTATTGATGATTTTTTTAAGGCTTCAAAAATTTCAGAGAATGTATCTCAGTCCTTGGTTTCCGGTCATGAATTTTTGACAATCATCAATGATCAGCTGATGGTACAAGAAGTTAGAACCACAGGTGAACCGTTAGCAGATATCCAGGTTCTAAGTCTAGCCGAAGCCAGATACATGCCATTCGCACGTGCTATTATACTGGGCTGTAATGAAGGAACCTTTCCTAAAGCTCTGCCAAAAGATGAATTACTCGACGACTACTTAAAAAGGAGAATCGGCCTACCCGGCTGGAGATCACTCGAAGCTATGGAAGACCTCACTTTCAGCTTACTTCGCAACAGATTACCACACTTGGTTCTATACCGACCAACGAGGAATATGGAAGAAAATTCAGTCCGCTCTCGATTTATCGAAAAATTAGCATCAGAAGAAGAGGCTCTATTTTCTACACCCCAGTTCGATCTGAGCCAGTTTTGGGATAAACATGGACCTAAAGAGAACTTTCTAGATTCCCAATTAATTCATGAGAATAGATCTGAAGGTGAACTTTTCCAAAATCCTGATGATTTCGCACAAATACCTAAAAAAATCACTCATAATATTTCAGCGAGCTCTCTTGAAAAGCTAATACGCTGCCCTTATAGGTTTCTATTGCATCACCTCAAAGTCAATGACCTGATCTTACCAATAGAGGGTGATCGCAGAGCAGAGGGAGAGTGGTTGCATGGGGTATTAGAAGCTTTTTTTACATCGGAATATCAAGGCAAAAAGGTAATTGAGCCTTGGGATCAAACTATTAAAAATTTTTATAATACGGCACTAAAACGTCTGCTTACCCTCACCAGAGTACTCGGACCAAAAAATATTGACAGTAAACCTATCTACTTTCACCTATTGCACCATTCATGGCCGGCGTTTATCAAACATATAGATCGGTTATATCCACAGAAATCAGCAACAGCCTTTCACCTTGGGATGCGGGAGGCACGCTTAAATAGTATTCCACATCGACAGGGAGCATCCAAGCAGCCTTCTGCTGATTCAAGCCCGATTTTTGAACCTCAATTTTCTATCGGAGGACATGTAAGAAACGTCACCGGTTTCATGGATAGCATTGACCGTTGGGACGACCACTTCCTGCTTACAGATTATAAACGACAGGGCACCCCTGAGCGTTCAGCCATTAAGAAAGGGATATCACCACAACTACCTTTTTATATAGCTGCCCTGGCAACAGCCAGCCAAGATTTTCCGATTGATCAAGCTATCTTGGGTTACTGGAGTATCCTCAAGGGGGAATGGAAATCACAAGGGGTAGGACCAACGGTAAAAGATAAAGCAATCAGCAAAAAGTTAGCTAATAGATCCACTCCAGATGTTCAGGAGCTTATTGCAGCCTTTACAGACCTTTGGAAATGGCGCGAACATGACATTACCGAGTCTAAAAGATTTTACAGTGATGCTAGTGACTGCAGCCTCTGTTCAATGGCTGGAGTTTGTCGTAAAAATGACCCCAACCTTAAGGATACCATCGAACAACAAAGCAGACTATCTGAAAGAATCGAAAATGCCACGAAGAGGGCCTCTAAATGAATTTAACAGAAAACCCTCAAAATCCGTATTATAGTTTTATTGTGGCAGCATCTGCAGGTTGCGGTAAAACTTGGCAGTTAAGTCGGCGTTTTTTATTTCTGGTAGCAGCTGGCGCCAACCCTGGCTCCATACTCACCATTACCTTTACCAGAAAGGCAGCCGCAGAAATGCGTGAAAGGATTTTACAAGATGCCACTGCACTGATCAAAGATAACGATGTAGCTCAAGGGTTTGAATCAGATATAGAAAAATTTTACAGTGATCCATCTTCAATAAAAAAGCCTCACATCCTTTCTGCCATTGACACCGGCAGAAGAATTTTATCATCAACTCAGCTATTACGCATTTCAACGATTGATGCTACTTTTATGGATTGGGTCGGCAAGTTTCCATTTGAAGCTAGTCAAGAGGATCTGAATACCTCTGCAAAAGATGAAGAAATAAGTGATAATCCCTCTGTAATTCCTGCAGGGTTTAATATTTTATCGCTTTCAGACAGCGAGCGACTGGATCAAGAAGCTTGGGAAGAAACCTGTACAGAAGCTTTTCACAATAAAGAATTTGCCTCTATATTTAACATATTGGGAGACATGTCAGTATTAGAAATAGCGCAACGGACCCAAGAACTGAAAAAATACTGTTCATGGCTGTGGCTTTCCAGACAACAGCGACATTCAGCACCATTTAATACACATCCTCTCCCGGGAACATCATTCAAAGATTTCCCCGAGACAATCAAAGGCATGTTAGCCCTGATAGAAGATCCGCTGATGACCATTGCTAGAGAAACTACAGCAGCAAAACAAGATCTGTTATTGCAGGCCATACAAAAGTGCGACCCAGTTCCTCTTTTAGACCTTAAGCTGCTAAAGCAAGATTATACAGTCCATGGTGGTACTATTCGCGGTAAAAAAAGAGAAAAGCTATCTGAAGAAATCCGACAGGTAGATAGTCTAATGACTGCTTGGCTAAACCGGCAAAAGCTCCAGAAGTTAAATATGTCCGGTGAGCTTCTCATGAAACTCTATGAACGCTGGCATCAAATTAGAGATCAGAAGAAATTCCAGAAAGGGTTTCTCGAATTCGATGATGCAAGTAAAGGATCTTGGCGCCTATTTACTTCGCAAAAAGCTCACGGGGCCCGATTTCTCATTCAAAAAAGAACACGACATATTTTATTAGACGAATTTCAAGATACTAGCAAAATGCAGTGGCAAGTATTTAGCGACCTTGCTCAAGAAATTCTTGCTGGCCAAGGACTTACTCACGACGAAGATCCATTACCACCCACTTTATTTATTGTCGGAGATAAGAAGCAATCAATATATGGCTTTAGAGAAGCTGAACCCGATATTATGGATTCTGCTGCAGACGATCTTTGTCATTTCAAGATAAAAAGTATCCCGTTAAATCATAGCTTTCGTACAAGCCAACTAGTTTTGGACTTGGTTAATGAAACATTTAAGGAAATCATACCCGATTTTCCACCACATCAGACCGCCAGCATCGATGGTAAAAAACCAGTCGTGGTCAACCATAGCTATATTAAGGTATCTCGATTATTTAATAGTGAAGACGACCAAGACCCTAGGACTGCAGAAGCAGAATACATTGCTCGGTCACTTAAAGAACTCATCGAAGAAAAGCCTCTCATGGTATTTGATAAAAATCTCAAATCATGGAGACATATAGAACCGAAAGACTGTGCAATTTTTTACCGTGCCGGTACACACGCAACGCTATTGGAAGAGGCTCTGCGTAAAGAAGGTCTAGAACCTCGTCGGGAAGAGAGCAAAGGATTTTTCGCTCGTCCAGAAATACAAGATATGATGGCTCTGACTCGATTCATATCCTTACCTTCTGATATATTGTCACTTATGACAATTCTAAAAAGCCCACTAGGCAGACTGCCTGATAGCTTGATGATATTTGCATTACAAAGTACCAGTAAACTAGTATCCCGCGGAGAAAGAGTCATAGCTATTCTGAAAATGCTGGAAGATTATGAAGATTGGCAACATTTGAGTAGCACTCTGCAGACATTGGCCCTTCTCAATGGTCAAAAGCTTCCCAATGAGTTACTGATCCTAGCCTGGCAACAGCTTCAGGTGATGCAATCATATGAAAAAATCTATGATGGCCAAGAAGGCCAACTAGCACGAGCAAACTTACAACAGTTTCTCGAAATCTGTCTAGCAGAAGAAAAAATAGGTCATACTAATATGGGTAGCTTAAGTCAAAGACTCGATATTATGGCTAATACAGAAGATCGTGGTAATAGTCCTGTCAGTTCTCAAAGTATCACCTTGATGACTATCCATAAATCCAAAGGCCTAGAATACCCTCTCGTTGTTCTATCAGGTGCCGGAGAAGCATGGGATAAAAGAGATAGTTATTGGGCTAAAGGAACAGATCAAACAGGCAGCGGTTGCTGGTATGTAGGAACCAAAAATGATCAACCAACAGATGATCATCAATTTAACTCAATTTTTGCCACAATAGATCATAGTGCGGCAGAAGAAAACAATAGGCTTCTCTATGTTGCATTAACGAGAAGCCGCCAGCACCTTTTGATCACTGGCTCTCAGACATCCGGCAGCAAAAAAGAGCCCGGGTATCTGCAATCATTGCGAGAAGCCGCTATCGCATTAGAAGGGAAAGAAGATTCTGAGGGTAGTATTACGATAGAGGCCATAGATAATGAGGCTGCAGCAATGAACTCTAGCCCCAGATTAGTGCCACCCCCTGCAGATAAATCGTTAGCAAACAACCCTTTTGATGTAGGGTATCATCCAGAAATACGTCCAGCACCTGCTGAAATAGAAACACTTGCCCCTGCAAGGCTGCTATCGCAGTCTGATGGCGAACTGAAAACGACCTTAGCTTTTTCCTTCATTCAGAGCTGTGAGCCCTCTCGTCATAAATGGTCGAGAGAAGTGGGTACATGGATTCACAAAGGATTAGAGTCACACATCAAAAATATCATATTTCATGCAAAAGAAGACTGGGATAATATCGCTCCTCAAACGGCTGACACCGAAGCTGCAGATTCCCGCAACCAAGCATTTCTTCAGGCTTCTAGCGAATTAAATGATGTCATTAATCACCATAATTTCATTGAGCTTACTCAACGAGGAGAAAACAAGGCTGAAATGAATATCGTGTATCTAGACGGTTCATCATTAATCCGAGGATCCATCGATTTACTGATCAAGACCGACGATCTAAACTTAGTCGTGGACTTTAAGACTCTAGCAGGCATTGATCATAACGCTAGTGATGAAGAACTGCGAAAACTTTGCATCGAAAAAAAATATGGTGATCAAGTAGAAGCATACTGTAAAGCGATAAAAGCTATGGAGCCAGAAAAAACAGTCTCAGGAATGGTGTATTTTACCTGGGTAAACCGAACCATAAAATTATGGTAACCAGCCCACAATTTCTGGGCTGGCTCTGCACTATTCTGTGCTTAAGATTTCGGTATTCTAGCCCTGTACCAACACTGAGGCCGCGCCCCTAACAGATCCCCATTATCCCTGAGACAAGCTCCCATTTTTGAATCATAGTTAGAAAAAGGATCGTTGAAATCCTTACGACACCAAGCACCAGCTTTGTAAGTATCTAAACGGCACTGAGATGACGGGTGCATTAGTTGTGTATACTTCACAATAGTAGGATCTTTCAGGGGTACTTCAGGAAAAGGCTCATTTTGATTAGCAACATCCCAATACAAAGAAGCAATAGAGGCGCCAGCCATTAGGGATCTAACACATACTTTTCTATCGTCGCTAGAATTATAACGGTCACGACAGCTATCAACGTAGAAGTCCAGATCTGGTGGTATTTCCCACGAGGACATCGACCCATCAATAGCCCATAAACGTTTCAAACATTTATTAGTAGCAAAATAATCCGATTGACCTTCACTAGCCGCCCAAGATGTTCCCGCTAACATGGGCTGGCCACCTAATATATGGCCAATTTCATGACATACCAGCAAAGTAAAGGCATCTAAAGTCACCCATGGATGCCTTAACACCGCACCGTGTAGGGAAATATTAATTTTATCTCCATCTTGTTTGGCAAAAGCATTCACTGTTTCTGAAGCCCAGCTTTTATAAATAACTAAATCAAACCCAGTCTCCTGCCAAACAATGGGTTCATATATGGCCTCTAAAGTTTCTGCAATCCGAACAAAATCAGACTTCCCCCAGCGATCATCATTATAGAAGGCTTGATCATAGCTCGCCTCCTGCGAAAGAAAGCCACTTGGACAAGCCATAGTCAAAGCAGGATAATAAAAGCTCAGGCAAGCAAAAATGAGTAAGGCTCTTTTTTCAATTTTTTTGATGCGTTCCATCATAAACAAGATCCTTTCATGCCGTTTTAATCGATCACTCTTAAGGGAATATAACAATAACCAGTCCACTTGAAAACTGATATAATCTATAGCAACGATCATAAAAACTAAAAGAAGCTGCCGATGAAATCTGATTATGATAACGAGCTAGCCAGAAAACGTATAAAATACTGTGCTGCTGGTTTCATTTTTTTTCTATTTGGATACTATCTCGCAAGCATTATCGGAACCTTATCAGGACCCTCTATAATCCAAGAGTCTTGGGTCGATCAATCTATTAAGTTCATTAGCTGGTCTATTTTAATCTACTTTTCATACTATATTTTCTTATTTTTTGGTTATTTAACGCTACCGGGAGTGGGGTTACCTCAACTATGGATCTCGCTTTGGCTCAGCAGCATAATCGCTTGGACTTATTTTATAGTTTTCCCGACGTCGTTACCTCGGCCGGGACCAGACATGATGGGACCTTGGGAATCGTTATATAAATTGCTTTACTACTTCGACCTCCCCACAAACTGCACTCCATCCTTACATTGCTGCTTCGCTCTGCTTATTAGCCTGGCTCATTTTCAAGAGAAATCAAAACATCATGTTTTCATAATGGTTTGGTGCCTATCGATCATGATATCCACCATGTCCACTAAGCAGCACTATGCAATTGATGTAGCTACAGGAATATTACTTGCCTTGGTATGCTGGCCTGTCACAGGAATCCTATGCCAAAAATTGAAAGAAAGAAAAATGTGGCCCTATACTAATCAATGAATCGAAGTATAGAGTTCCCTCAACTAATGCGCTTCCAGGCCATCAGTGCCAACACCTCGATCCAACTTACGATCCATATCCCACTTAGGATCCCATTGGAAACGCCCTTCCTGCAGAAAATTAAGGGGAGTGCGCACCAGATGACCTTTGTTCAGCATTTCCTCAGCAAACATTGCTATATGCTGTCTAGCTGCATTTAAGTCTATAGAGGTATTAATCTTATCCTTTAGACTTTTCACCCCAGGCCACCCCTTGGCATACCATAATAAATGCTTACGCATACACACATGGCCAGAACCAGTAGCGCCATATTCCGCCATCTGATAGTCAAGGTGTTTCATAACTGTTTGCAACCAATCGTCCAAACTTAATTGTTGCTCAGGAAACTTTAAACTCTCAAAAATCCAAGGGTTTCCCAATGCGCCTCTACTAATCATAACTCCATCAACGGAAGTCATTGACTTCATATACTTGACATCGCTTTCACAAAAAAGATTGCCATTGCCAATAACAGGAATGTTGAGCTGCTGTTTTAAAGCTGCAATACCTTCAAGGTCTACAGGAACACTATAGTCATCAGCACGGGTACGTCCATGCACCACTAACCAATCCGCTCCTCCTTTCTCAGCGGCATCAGCAACTTCTTTGGCAGTTATCATTTGCCGATCCCACCCCAACCTGATCTTCACAGACAGCGGTTTGTCAGTAGCCTCTTTACACTTCTTAACTGTTTCATATACTCGTGCGGGATCTTTAAGTATGGCACTTCCACAGCCGGTTTTTACAACCTTTTTCACCGGGCAGCCCATATTTATGTCTATAGTTTCAAATGGCAGTTTATTCAAAATAGCTACAGCTGAGGCAGTATCATCGGCATTACGCCCCGTTACTTGGACTCCGAGAATCTCTTCGGATTCATGTCGTTTC
>MDTC01122090.1_pt1 | contig 13742 bp, 15 predicted proteins | sample 811181 | NCBI WGS metagenome assembly MDTC01 (sample SAMN05326644, study PRJNA326480) | marine metagenome | isolation source: seawater | place: Pacific Ocean: North | collected 2011
TAAAATAAAATTAGATTTTTTAAATAATTATATTTTTTAATTATATATGAAAATCGATGTCGATACTAAAGAACGCCTAAAGGTCGCTTTAATATTCATGTTACAGAGTTATAAAGTTGCTATGGGTTCTATGCTTCTTTTGTTTGTTCCACAAAAATGTGGTGATAGTGTTTGTTCAATAACTGATAATTTGTCTAAAACCGATGCTATGCACGTTTCTACACTATTTTTTAATTTTTTATCTTTGTTTGCTTTTACCATATGTTATACAAGTGAATTACAGCGTGAAAATTGGTGTGTACATCATTTAGATATTGATAAAAATTTTGGAGATAATCATCTTGTTAATGTTTTGAAAGATAAACCTGAATTCGATAAAGCTTTAACAAAATATAATGATAGGTATTATTATTCTTCTCTTTCTGCCTCTGGTATATATGCTATTAACTTATTAATGTCTTCAATTGTTTTATTTAATAATTCTGCTGGTTCCACTACACTTACAAGTTATTTAGGATTTGTTATCCTAATCTTAATGAAATTATATAATTCTGTTTACATTTCTATGGACTCAAAGAAAAATGATAGAGCTTTTAGTGCCTACATGACTGAGTTCCAATCTTTCAATGTTATTGATGTTGATCATAGAACTCCTGAAAATACTATTGAAATTACAGAAGTTAAACTTGAAGAAGATAATAAAAAAATAGATGATTCTAATCCTTCTCCTTTGGTTGCTGCTCTTGAATCTGTTGTTTAATTATTGTAATGTTCCATTTATTCTATTAAATGTTTTCGTCATAAATTCATGAACTTGTTCTTCTCCTGATGTTGAATATACATCTTGCATATAACCATCAATAAAATTTAAAAAGGTTGGGACTTGTTTTACACGCATTGCTGCTGCTATATCATTTCCTTCGTCTACATCTACTATAACTAAATGACAATTTTTCGGCATTGATTCAAAACATTTATCAAAAAATGGTGCTACTCTTTTACAAGGACCACACCAATCTGCTGTAAACTTTACTATTACATATTTGTTTGTCTTTACAAAATTAGCTAGTTGTTGTCTTTGGGTAAAATTTGTAATTATTTCACCAGGCATTATACTTATTTTAATTTAAATTCTATCTAAATTAAAATTTATCTAATTATTTTCTACGGCGTCTTCTACGTTTTTTCTTTGTGCGTTTCCTTTTTCTTCTTCTTCTTTTACTTTTCTTTCTTCTACGTGTGCGTTTTCTACGACGTCTTCCTCCATACATGCCTTGTGTCTGTGTGTTTGATTGTTGGGTACACACTCCCTCTCCCTCATTATTTAGTACACATTTACCTGTGTGTGTTTGGTTGTCCAGATGATCACAGTCATCGTCATCATCACACTCAGATTCACCGCCACGTTTCCTACGCGTTCTTCTAAAACTTCTTTTAGCCATTCTTTTAGTACGTTTAGATTTTCTTTTTCTACCTCCTTTCTTTTTATGTTTTTTAAACCTATCTGGTATAACAGCGTGTATACAATCCTCTCTGGTTCCATAACATTTATAATATCTATTACAAAAAGCAGATGCTTTTAATCCAAATTCTTCTTTATTTTTCGGAGCTTCCCCCTCGTTGAAATCGATAAGAGCTTGCATGGGATTTTTATGTACTTTATCACACGCCCAAATCGGCGGATCTGCACCTCCTGTTTGTTTTTGTTTTTGATTTTTCATAAACGCTTTACGCGCATTTCCTAATGCTTTATTAACATCTATAGAAGCGAGTTGACTTAAATTTTCTTGCATATTTGCTTTATTAACCATAACCCGATGTGCTTGTAATGCTTTTTTTCTTTGTCTCTCTTCATCACCATCCGTTGCACTCATTTATATAATAACACTATTTTATATTTTCTACAAAAGCTTCTAAATCATTAATATCAATATGAGGTAGATTTACGTGAGATTCCCATATATATTTACAGAATGCCCAAACCAATTCACAATCATCTTTATACAAATGACTTTTTTCTTTGAGTAATTTTACATATAATTTGGTTGGTAATAATTTCAAACTATTTTTCGGTAAAACGTAAGCAAGTTGAACATGTGGTGAAACAGCTTTATCATTATATTCTAACATACTTATATCCCAACGCGGAATAAATTTCAATAAATCTTTAAATAATGGTGGATAATTAAAACGATAACACCATTTCCAATCATAACAGCCTGTTGTATAATATCTCATTACCCACTCCAATCCTTCTAAGTAATTAGTGCTTACTTTTTTTTTAAAAGCTAATGTATCATCAGAATCAAATAAAACTTCATAATATCTTTTTTCCCAATATTTATCATTAGGATTAATATAATGTTCTAATTCTCTGTTTCGTGTAGGCGTATGTAAATATCGTTCCATTTGTTCTTCATATGTATCAGCAGGTAAAAATCGTTTTTCTAATTTATGTCTTTTATTATATTCAAACTTAATATTCGAATCTTCTTCTTTGGCCAAATATTCAATTAATAAATATAAATTATTCCAATAAATTTTTTTACCATCGGTTAAATTTTTATTTTTTCCGATAGTATTCTTATAAGCAGACATTAATTTGTAAATACCATTACTTCTGATATTAATTGATGGAAAATGAGGCATAAAATCATTCCCTAAGAAAAAACAGAGAAAAATATAATCATACAATTTGTTTTTTTGTTGTATATCATTTGGAGGCAATCCATTATTTAATTCTTTAATAATAGTCTGAGATAATAATGGAATATCAATAACATAACTTTCATTCGGTTTTAAAGTTTTATCGATATAAGTTATAAATTCTGGAGTTTCTCTATATAAATAAATTGACTTAGCGACAGGTAAATTATTTAAAGCCAACATAATTAAATCAGCATCTAAACCATAAATGATTGTAGTTTGTTTTTTATGTTGAACTTCGTAATCTCTTATATGATCGAATATTTTATGTTCTCCTTCACCTTTTGTATCTGGACCTGAAACAATTATATTATTAACATTATAATTTTTTTCTTTGTTATGGTAATATTTTTTGATATATTTATTTAATTTTTTCATAAATTTTGTTCCGGGAGTAATGGCTCTAGTATCCCATGATTTTTCATTTGATGGATTTAATTGTTGTTTTATTTTACTTTCTAAATCTGATTTATAACGTCTATTTCTTTGCTGTTCTAACTTAGCAACAGGTGCAACACCATCAAAAGCAATTATTATATTGTTATTTGGTTTAATAACATCAATATATTCATCTATTTTTAAACAAATTGATTTCAATAATTCTTTCTCAAATTGTGTATCATTTTTATACTTAATAGACCTTAAACAGTCATAAACTATAGAATTACTGTCTAAATACAAGTTGTTAATAATTTTATTTAATTTATTAATTTTTTTGATTATATTACCATGATTTCTTACTATATGTGAGAAAAAGCTTGGAATACCCATAAATAATTATATATATAATAACCAATTCTTTTATATTCATTATATAATTTTATTATATTTAGTAAAATAGATATTTTTTAGATATATAAAAAATTAAAATCGTCATATATTATACGAAATAATGCCTACCTCAAAAATTATCAAAAAGAAAACCAAAAATAAAAGTTCTACATACAAAAATATTTTACAAAAAATATCATACTACAAGTTGATAGTAAAAAACACAATATTATCAATACAAAAATATAAATCATTGGATATTGTTTCTGCTAGTGATTTGAATATATGTGTAAATAAATTACAAGAAATTTATTGTAATTTAAAAAATATTAACGAAATTATGAAAACAAAAAATAAAAATATTAATACTATTGTTCAAAAACTACAAGAAATCAATAATGAAATAACAGTTTTATTTCAAAAATACGGAACAGATTCGATAGATAATTTATTGTCTATTGTATTTGGAACCAATTTTATAAATAGTATTGTTAATAAAGAAAAATATAATGTTGTAAATCAGTTTTTACATCCTATTAATTATAAAATTTTAAATTGGAGTTCGACCGATACAAAGAAAACAACAAAAAAAAGATTAGCTAGAAATAAAATTGTTGAAGATTTTATGATAGTAGAAACTGGTAATTCTTTGGATTGCTTTGACTTAGCTAGGTGTTCAAATATATTTCAATTAAAAGTATATGGTATAAAAATATGTTTTCAAAATAAAGAATTAAAAAAAACATTGATTGTTCAGTGTATTGCGGATGATGTTATTATAGATTGTGTAGATGAACCATATATAAATGATTGTTTAAATGTGCTATCAAATTTATCAAATAATGATTTTGATAAAAATGATTATAATAAGTTTATTAGTTCATTAGCCTTGAAAGATATATTAATATATAATCATCAAGAATTATTTCACAAATTTGTGGGATTTAGTAATCAGAATAAGTTAATAAAACAAAAAACAATTTCTGAAACAATTAAAGATTTCTTATCTTGTGACCTATATAAACAAAGAAGTAAACTTATACAATTATTATTAAAGGATAATGACCCAGAATTTCAATATTTATCTTACTTATTATATGATTTACTTTCAAATGAAAATAATGGTTCTATCGATACACAGGAACAAACATTATTATTTGATAGTTTTCCTTGGTCTATAAAAAAATTCTTTAAAAATGCTATGAAAAACACAATTAATTATACGAAAGCTATTTCAAATTTTGAAACTAGTAAAATTCCATTAGAACAGCAAATTTGTTTATTAAAAGCCAATGATTCTGTAAAAGAAAAAGCAATGGTTAAGTTAAAAGAAATAAAAGCTAAGACAGAGGATTCTGGTTCTAAGGCTAGAGCTTATTTGGAAGGATTATTAAAAATACCTTTTGGTATTTATAAAAGAGAAGAAATACTTAATATTACCAAAGATATTAATACCATTTTTCATAATATGGTTGTTAAAGTAAAAGATATTAATAATGAATTAGATATACCAATAAAGAAAAAATATACAAATAATGAAATAATTAAATATACAAAATTTATCAAAGAAAACTGTATAGATAGTCTTATAAAACAAAATTATGAAAATTTAATTACTAAATATATTAATAACAAACGCGATGTTTTGATTAATAATATTACGTATATTAATTCTATTTTAAAGAATAATTCTATAAAAAAATATCATATATGTCATTCAGGTAAAAAAAATGATTATATGAAGAATAAAATTAAAGATGCTATTAATGACTTTTCTAATAATTCTATTATAATTAAACAAATTGAAAATAAATACAAAAACACTAAAATTAAAGATATTGATGAAGTTATTGTAGATATTGATAATATTCAAGACAATTGGAATATTGTTAATAAATCTATGAATAATATACGTGAAACATTAGATTTATCAGTTCATGGTCATGAAAATGCAAAAAGACAAGTTGAGCGAATTATCGGACAATGGATAACTGGAGAACAAACAGGTTATTGTTTTGGTTTTGAAGGTCCACCAGGAGTTGGTAAGACTTCGCTTGCTAGAAAAGGATTAGCAAGTTGTTTGAAAGATGAAAATGGTAATCCTAGACCTTTTTCATTTATTGCTGTTGGTGGTGCTAGTAATGGAAGCACAATAGCTGGTCATAACTATACTTATGTTGGTTCTACTTGGGGTAAAATTGTTGATATTTTAATTGAAAAAAAATGTATGAATCCTATTATATTTATCGATGAATTAGATAAAATTAGTAGAACTGAAAATGGTAAAGAAATTATTGGTATATTAACACATTTAATTGATACCACTCAAAATGAACAATTTCAAGATAAATATTTTTCAGGTATTGATTTAGATTTAAGTAAAGCTTTATTTATTTTTTCTTATAATGATGTTTCTGCTATTGATCGTATTTTGTTAGATAGAATTCACCGTATTAAATTTAAACATCTCACATTACAAGATAAATTAACTATTTGTAAAGACTATGTTTTACCCGAATACTATGATAAATTTAATATGAATAACATCGATTTTAATGATGATATTTTAAAATATATCATTCAACATTATACTAACGAATCTGGTGTTAGAAAATTAAAAGAAATATTATTTGAAATTTTAAGTGAAATTAATCTTGAAATATTACAAAATCATAACGAGATTATTGAAATTAATATTAGTATTGAAAGTATTAAAAAGAAATACTTAAAAAATAAAAGAGAAATTAAAGAAAAAAATATTCATAACACTTCTCAAATTGGTATTATTAATGGTTTATGGGCTAATTCACTTGGAATGGGAGGTATTATACCTATTGAATCTTCATTTATGCCTTCAAATACATTTTTAGAGTTAAATTTAACTGGATTACAAGGCGATGTTATGAAAGAAAGTATGAACGTTGCTAAGACTCTCGCTTGGAAACTCACTCCTAATAATATTAAAACTAAATTAATTAAAAAATTTAAAACTACTAAAATGCAATGCATACATATTCATTGTCCTGAAGGTGCTGTTCCTAAAGATGGTCCTTCTGCTGGAACTGCTATAACCACTTGTATATATAGTCTTTTTAATGGTAAAAAAATTAAAAATAAAATTGCTATTACTGGTGAGATTAATTTACAAGGTAGAGTTACTGCTATAGGAGGTCTAGAATTGAAAATTTTAGGGGGTATTCGTGCTGGTGTTAAAACATTTATATTTCCTGAGGATAATAATGACGATTTTGATAAAATTAAATCTAATATGAAAGACATTAACATTTTTGATAATATTGAGTTTATATCAGTGTCTTCTATACAAGAAGTTTTAGATATTGTATTCGAAGAATAAATTAATTAATTATGAAATATTAATGTTCATAATTAATATATGGCTATTAAACAAACTATTCAAAATTATGTTACTTTTTTTACCGCATTGTCTCCATTATTCATATCCACTTTTTTATTACTTAATTCATTTTTAAACGGTGATTTAAGGGGAATGATTTTTCTTGTTGGAAACGCTTTAGCATCTGGTATAGGCACACTAACAAAAAAATCTTTAATGACTAAAGCATTTAGAAGGGGTCCTGCTAAAAAGGGTGAAGAATATAATCCCGCAACAGACGGTCCTGCACATGATTACTGTGATGTATTTGAACCATTAGATTCTTCTACAAAATATTATACAATGCCTTCATCTCACATGGTTTTCTTTGGTTATTTGATAACTTATTTGAGTTTAGGTATCGCTGAAAATCCTAACGAACCAAAACCTGGTCTACCATTTATTATTAGTGTTTCCAGTTTCGCTCTACTAGATTTAATATTTAGAATAAGAAGCCGTTGTGATGGTGTAGCTGATGTTGTTGGTGGACTTGTTATTGGTGGTTTGGTTGGTTTAGGTTGGTATATGTTAATTAGATATTTATGGCCTAATGGTGATGGAGGTAAAATGGTTTATTTCGCAAAAGAAGATTTAGATGTCGCAAAATGTAAACTTGGTAAAACTCAATTTAAATGTAGAAAAAAATAATTATTCTTTATCACAATCCTCTTGTCTAAACATTTTACCCCAATTATCCCTTAAATAGTCTTTCACTTTTTCCTGAACCAAATTCCTTCTCCAACCGTTAAAATCATGATTAACTACATAAGCACCATAAAATTTTTGATTAAACCAAATATATGCTTTTTCTATATCAAGTGATTTATATTTTAATAATACGTCTTCATTAAATACATGATGACCTATTCTCTTATTTACAGCATTATGAAAATCAAATAAAAATTTCTTTAACTCTTTTTTTGTTTTTACCGATTCTACATTTTTACCTGATAAATATCTTGTCGCGTGTTCTCTACAATAAGGACACGGTAAATTCCTAGATATAGTAACTATTAAATCATAAACACCTTTATAATTTTCTTCATAAAATGATTTACTTATTTTCTCAGCTATCCCATGAAAAAAAAACCAACATGGTAGTGCCCATCTTTTTTTAGACATTCTATATAAAAAATATAAAGAGAATAATTTATTTAATTTATATGCAGAAATCTTTCAATGATTTATTATTTTCTTCACTTGATCAAGAAGAAGATACTTTAGAAAATACACAAATCTGTTTAATTTCACATGAACCTTTAACCAAAACACACGTTAAATTAACATGTTCTCATCAATTTAATTATCAATTTATTTATAATGAAGTTTATAATCAAATTCATAAAAAACCACCCACTGAAATTCAAAAATTAAAGCGATTTCAATTTAAATGTCCTTATTGTAGAAATATTGAAAATGGTGTTTTACCATATCACGAAAATATTGGTATTCCAAAAATAATTGGTGTTAATTGGCCTCCTCGTCATGTTATTAAAGTTGATAATTGCAAATATATTTTTGCTTCAGGTAAACGTAAAGGTTTACCTTGTAATAAAAAATGCTGTGGTAAATATTGTTTCTCACACCAAAAAATTATTGATAAACAAAAAGCCAAAAAAATATCATTGACTAAATGTTCTGCTTTTACTAAAAAAGGAACACCATGTTCAAGAATTGCTAAACCTTCTAATGGTATGTATTGTTTACAACATTACAAATCTATTCAATCAAATAATATTAATAATAATGTATGTATTGAAATTCCTATGAATGTGAATTTACATCAAAATGTAGTCATTACCATTTAATTATGTTAAAAATTTATTATTTTTTTCATTTATTCATTTATACAAATGAATAAATATAGAAGAATATTCAAAAACTCTAAATTCTTAATTATAAATAAATTTATAAAGAATATTGATTATCTTGTCGATAAAACATTATATCTAAAAAAAAATATTGTTATTTGGGAAAATCCACAAGATGATGGAGGTAATTTATTCGTTACTAATAAAAAACGTAGAGCTTTTATTCTATTTCTTGAACAAAATAATTTAGAAGACGTCCTACCTGACCATATTAAAAAAAATAAAAACAAATTCCCACCTTTTCTTAAAAAAAGACTTAATTCTTATAAAACTTGTTATAATACATTGTATCCTATATTATACAATTCTCTTAATACTATACTTAGAATATTGGGATATCGTAAATGGGCTATTGTAGGGATGACTTTGTTTTCTATTTCACCCGGTAGTCCGGAACAAGAAATACATCATGACGCCCCCGAAAGAACTAAGAGAATATTTATTACTATTCCTCTACATAATACTAATATCAATCAAGGACCCACTATATTTTATGACGATTCCAAACTTGGTGATTTTAGAGATAGATATAATGCTGATGAAGAGTCTAGAATGAATCTACCTTATGGTAATATTGGCTACTTAAATCAATTAGGTGATGATAAACAATTATTTGAAAATGCTAAGTGTCAATTTAATCATCAATTAGGTGATATATGTGTTCATAGAGACATCACATGGCATTCTGCTGGTAATAATTTTTCCGACAAACATAGAGAAATCTTATTTGTTGTTATTGATGTTTTGTAATTATATTTAAAATATATTTAAATAATTAATTAAATATTTATATATATGACCGATAAACAAAGACTTGTTGAAAATGTTAAAAATTGGCTTCAAATAGACACTGAAATTAGAAAACTACAATCTGAAATTAAGAAAAGAAGGGCTTTAAAAAAAGAAATGACTGATTCTCTTGTTCAAATGATGAAAACACAAGATATTGAAATTATGAATACTGGAGAAAGTCAACTCATTAGAACTGAAAGAAAAACCAAATCAGCATTAAGTAAAAAGCATCTTATTAATTCCCTTTTGGAATATTTTAAAGAAGATAAAAATACAGTTGCACAACTTACTAATTACATTATGAATTCTCGACCTGAAAAAACTGTTGAAAATATTAGGAGAAAAGTTATAAAAAAATAACTTTATTTATATAAATGAATCAAGTTATTTATAATTTATCAAAACTAAATAAAAATACTAAAAATATGTCTTATAAAAATAAGGACCCTGTTTTTGTTTGTTTATTTCAAATTATACAAAATTCTAGACTTAATACCGTTTACCAACCATATTTAACTTTTCTATTATATAAATATCCTGAAAATTATAAAAATGAACAATTAATTTTCCCTTTCAAACTTGTTAAAAATAACAATCATCCTTTTAATATATCAAAAAATATTATTAATACTGTCGTCGATGGTAAAACTGATTTTAAAGGATTTTTATCACACAATAACAACCATTTCTTTTTTTATCAATTAGTCACACAATATAACCCCATATTGTTACAAAAAAGAAACAATCAATTATGGTGGGCTATTATTGACGAAATATGTAACAAAAAACAACTACTTAATTTCCACATCTCCCCCATTTGTTATAGTCTATTTTATAATAACCCTTATTTAATTTACATATATGATTTTAATAATAACAAAATTGAAATTCCCGTTGTTACATTTTATGGTGGTCCTGCTGAAATCATACCATATGCTGCTGCTCTTGGTATTAGAGCAAACGCATCTACTACTTACGGCTCTTTTTATTATACTAAATCATTTAATGGATGTATGAGAAATTCATTATTTACATCTAATTATAGAGAACGCAATATATTTAGAAAAATCATTTCTAATAAAGATGGGAAATATTTTCAAGGTGCTGTTATTCGCTTTGCTGCTTTCTTATCTAACAACAGACATATATTATATAGAAATACTGACCCTTTTTTTAATTTTATAAAAGAACACGATAATTTTCAAAGTGAACTCTCTAATGAAAAACTTAAGGATAAAACTAAAAAATTAAAAGGTAAATGGGCTCAAAAATATGATTCATTAACTATTTCTAAAATTAAACTCAACAACCTTAGTGGTTATTTTAATAATGAACCTACTTATATTATTAAATCTCAAAAACAATTAGTTACACTTTCTTATCATATTTTAGATATGAAATTCACCACTCCTACGTGGAATCCTCATTATAACGATTATAAAATTAAATAAAATTATATTTATATATATGTTTGGATTAACCCCGCGACAATTATCTACTTTATTCATTTTTGTTTTTTTGGCTATTACCAAAGTTCTTTCTAAACTTTTTCCTGATATGTTTCCTAGTGGTGAAATGTTAACATATCAAGTATGGACCGTCGCCATCTGGTTATTTGTTATGTTTTTACCTAGAAATGTTGGTTCCGCTTTTCTTTAAGTTATTTTTTAATAAATTTATAAAATTGATTTAATATACTCTTAATATATTTAATTAATAAGTTATGGAAAAAAACATCAATAGAAAAATCGCTCAACATGCTAATACATTCAAAACAGTCATCACTGATGAAATTAAACAATTAAATATTGATAAAAAAACTAAAACTGACCTTCTTAGACTTGTATTTGATTACAATGTTCTTACTATTGATAAATCAGACATTACTAAAAGAAAACGTGCTAAAAATATTGTTCCTCTACAAGATAGATGTTGTGCTCTTAGAGCTGCTGGACAACAGTGTAGTAGAAGAAAAAAAGAACCTCACGACTTCTGCGGCACACATATCAAAGGAACTCCACACGGAGTCATTACCGATAAACCTCCTAAAAAAACATATAAAGAACTTGATGTTTGGCTTACTGAAATTCACGGTATATCATATTATATCGATGCACATAATAATGTTTATTCTCATCAAGATATCATTAATAACATTAGTAATCCTGCTGTTATAGCTAAATATGTTAAAGACGCAAATGGTAATATTACTATTCCTTCGCTCTTCGGATAAATAATTAATTAGAATTTAATTAATTATTTCATTTTTTATCTTTTTTTTCTGGTAACTTTTCTTTTACCATTTCTTGAATCATTATTATTGTTGGTTTGCAATTGTAATATGTTCCCACATATACACCTGCCGCAAATCCAGCCATCATCTGCCACATATATTAATTCCTTAGATTTAATTTATGATATTTATTAATTATTCGCATTCCACAATGTCCTAATATTCCTGTTGTTATATGCCATAATGAATGATAATTTATACCATTCATATCACAATAAAATGTATCCAATATCCATAATATTCCACTCACTACGGCAATCAAAATATATATGTATATATCATTCGTTCCTGTTCTAATCGACATATAATTCGCACATAAACCCAAATATATCTGTAAAACCACAAATAAACCTCCAAATATTAAAAATATATCATGAAATGAAAAATATATTGATATTAATATTATCAACCAATTATCATTCAATCCTGGATGCACACTTTTTATTAAATTAAAACTTAAAATAAACATCCCTACTTCATCTGTCCATTGTCCCCAATATCTTAATGTTCCATGCCATAATGCTGTTCCTATACTTAAAAACATAAAACTTGCCGCAATTCTCTTATATTTAGAAAATGCCCAAATAAAACCTATTAAAAAATATATTGATGCTGTCATCGTATTCCAATATTCTGCTATATGCATATTTTCTTTATAATTTTGTTCGCAAAAATCTATTGAACCGTCTGGTTTTCCCCAATACATTACATTTATAATCAACTACTGTTTAAGTTAATTATTTATATTCTTTGTCTTTATTTATATTCAATATATATATATATATGGCTACATCTAATATAAAAAATATAATCAATAATGAAAATTTTGAACAAGAGAAATGTGAAAAAATTATTAAACTTTTACACGCCATGCATACTTCTCTTGATGATATTACACTCAAAGTTAGAGGTAGTGCAACAGAACAAGAAGGAGCAGTTTTATATTCTATGCATAACGACATTAATTTATTTAATTATTTAAAACATACCACCAACACAAAAGACAAATCAACTAAGGATGTATATAACTTATTGTTTAATCAGGAAAACGTGGGTCTTATTGGACTTATATATGACGAGAATAAAATAAAAATAGCTCAAATTATTCATCCAGATACAGATACTGCTGATATAGCAACAAGAGCTCAGGGTAAAGCTTATCAACAATGGAGAGAATGGCAGAACGAAAATAAAGTGAAAAACATGCCGAAAAATCTTAGAGATTTCTTAGATGAAAGCGATTTTACTAAAGAGCCTAATAGCTGGCTAAACAATAAAAATACATTTTCTTTAGATAATATTCCCGTTCATGTTCAGGTATTTGCAACTGTTGCAATTTCACAATCATCTAAGGGAAATAAACAGTCTTTTAATTTAACTATGGCTGAAAAAGAATACATTTTGGTAAATGACCCCGATAATTATATAAAAAAATTACCAAAAAAAGCCGAAAAGGGACATTTACGTGATTTTTTATTAATTCCAAATGATAATAAAATAAATCAAATAGAACAAGAAGATTTTGATTCAGAAAATGTATATTCAGGAAATGATGGTTTTAAACACGAATATGATACTTACGATTATAATGAGAATAGATTTTCAAGTTGGAAAGAAATATATCAAATGTATATTCGCGATAACTATAAAAAATATGGTAGTTATAATGAACAACAAGAAAAACAAACTGGTCTTAATAGTGAAATATTTAGTACAACACCTTATAATAAAGATGGATTAATTTGTGCTGTTTGTTGGAGAAATATTAAAATGAAGAAGAAAGGAAAGAAAAAAAAGAATGATAATCCCATATTACAAAAATGGCTTAACCAAGAATATGATGTTGACCATGTTTTCAATTTAATAATGAATAATTTATTAGAATTAAATTATTCTGGTATTGGATTTTTAAATA
>MDTC01167481.1_pt1 | contig 13739 bp, 9 predicted proteins | sample 811181 | NCBI WGS metagenome assembly MDTC01 (sample SAMN05326644, study PRJNA326480) | marine metagenome | isolation source: seawater | place: Pacific Ocean: North | collected 2011
ACAGTGGACGCTTTTCAGCATTGGATTTATACGCATCCAGACCATAAGCAGGAAGAACGAGGAAAAAAATGGATGGAAATTTCAAAGCGATTTGAGCTGGAATTAGATTGGCAGGATATTAACCGGGACATTAAAAAATACGCCTGGCACAAACAGCTTCATATCTTTGAAGTACCTTTTTATTACATCGAATATGCCATTGCCCAGCTCGGGGCATTACAGCTTTATTTGGTGTATAAAAAAAATCCGAATAAAGCAGTAGATCAATATTTAAAAGCCCTCTCTCTTGGCGGCAGCCGAGGACCACAGGAACTTTTCAAAGCTGCGGATATTAAATTTGATTTTTCACTTGATACCCTCACTGAATTAATGGAAACCATCGAAGAAGAAATAGAAGAACTTTGAGAGCAGGGATCATAAAAAGCAGTTTTCAGCAGTCAGGGATCAGTGATCGGAAATAACTACCCTTCATCCGTGTAAATCTGTTCAATCTGTACTACAAGTTTGTAAAATCGTATTTTTTTTGGCGGTGTTTAGTTGTGATTTTTTTAGCCCCGCTGTTTAGTTTTTGTTTTTTTACAGCGCCTTATGCAAGGCTTAACAACGTTTTTTAACACACCCCGTCCCGGAGGGACACCCCTCTTGATAGAGGGGAATAGTCACCCCAAATTCCCCCTTAATAAAGGGGGCCAGGGGGTTGTAATTGGTTGTGGCTTGCTCCTCTGATCCGTAAAAAATTAAGTCCAAGAACCTGGCCTTTTTCAGTGAATTAGACGATTTTTCCTTTAAACTCCCATCCACAGTCAACCTTATTAGCCGAAATACCAGGAAAGATTCCACTATAACTATCTGTAATTAAATATGTTGCATCGTTTCGTCAGTTTTTCTCTGAATAGCACCGTTTTTCCTCATGATGTGGCTTGTTATTTGCTTTTTGGCTATTCGCATGGAGAAGATATATTTTTTATTAGCTGACAAAGATACGAATATTCAGAATATTACATTTATCTATTTTAAAGAAAAATATAACCTTACTTTCCTTAAGCCGTCCATATTTGATGATCTTTTTAAAGAACCTTATTTGAGTTCTTCCATTGCAATAATAGATGCCGGCTTTTCAGCTGAGCGCGGTCTTGAGGCATTAAAAAGTCTCAAAACCTTAAAGCCTTCGTTGCCGATAATATTTACGGCATCACAAAGCACGGAAGAACTTTGTTTGTGTGCTTATAAATTAGGAGCGCGGGACTGCTTCAAAAAGCCCTATATATTGATAGAAATTATTCAGAGCATAGAACTCATCTTGAAATCTAAAAAAGAGGGAACCGGACACAGGTCAAATATACTATTAGACAAAGATAACGACAACATAACTAAAAGTCCACCATTTCTAAAAAATCATCCGAACATTGAACAGGCTAAAAAGTACATGGAAGAAAATTTCAGTAAAAGTTTCTCATTGGACGATCTTGCCGAAGAAGCATGTTTAAGTAAATTCCACTTTTGCAGGGCATTTAAAAGACATGAGTGTATGACACACAGCGAATACTTAAACCTGGTAAGGATAACAAAAGCGAAGAACCTGCTAAAAAACGATCTCATCTCCATAAGCGAAATATGTTATCTCACAGGGTATAACGACCTGACCTACTTTGGCAAGGTTTTCAAAACTCTGGAAGGCGTCTCCCCTTCAACCTACCGTAAAAAACTCTAATTTTACTATACTTAATGTTCAATGTTGGAAGTTTAGTGTTCTATGTTTGTAATTGATTTTAAGTAATTCTATTGCAAATCAATAATCCTGCATCCCAATCAAAATATATCCACTGCAGAGAAACATAGAAATTTATACTTTAGTTGTCATGCTGAGCCTGCCGAAGCACTAAAAACAATTTTTTCAGCGCCTTCTTCGATCTATGCGCTAAAATAATTCCTCAAAAAACAGCAATATAATCCTATAAAACAGCAATATAGCCTGAGCATTTTTTGATGGCTTTGTGTTATGGTCAGGCCGATTTATGGACATTTGGAAAAAAAGTTAGTTATAAATTACACCTCGACAATACAAAAAATGAATTAAAAGAAATTTATCCTTAAAAAGGAGAAAAAATATGCCCATACAAGAACGCAATCGAAAATTTATTTCATTATTTGTTATTTTGATCTTTTCACAAGGGATTGCTGGATGTGGACTATTTGAACTATCAAAATATGACAAATATTACAAATTTAAACCAACAGTTTATGACAGGGCTAAGACTAGGGGTGAGGAGCAGGCTGAAGCAAAAGCCACACCAGAAGTCATTAAAAAAGGGATTCCTGAAAATGACATAAATATTATAATTACCGATAAAGACATCTTGAGTTTCTCAAATGATGTGAAGACAGTTTTGCGAACCAGGATGAATTGGGCAAGGATTGCCAGGATTCTCTCCAGCACAACCCAGGTACTTACAGCCGCTGCCGCAGTCACTTTGGGAGTAGCGTCGTCATCAATGACAGCTATTACCGCTCTTTCGGCTTCAAGCGCGGTAATGCCTGAACTGCAAAATATTTTTGAAGCGCGAGAGAGAGCAATAGCCTATAGCCAGGGAGTTGACTTAATCGAAAAAGCTGAGGGACGTTACTTCCTGGCTATTGCTTCCCGTGATAACGATGAAAAGAGTTCTAAAGGGCTGGTAAGTAAGAAGAAGCTTGGCATAGATGGAGCGAATCTATACATCGAAATTATGGCGTCTCTCAGATTGGTCGAAAAGGCGTTAGTTTCAATGCTGCCTACCATTGAAGAAATGGAAACTGCCACAGGGAAAGTCACTGAAAGAATTAGAGGTATGGATATTATTCCGTCTGGCAAGACCTCAGAAGAACCGGATCTGGAGTTGGAAATTGGCCAGGAGTCTAACTTTGTAATCATCTCCGGTGGCCCGGCAACATCTGCTGTTTCCAACAAACCGAGAATTGCAGAAGTTACAAAAATGATAGAAAACGTAATAAACGTAAAGGGCTTAGCAAACGGAGAAGCTGTTATAACTGTTACTAACGGCCATGGTTCAAAAAGTACGCGCGATGTAACTGTCGGAGATTTTTCAAAATCATTTTGGGAGATTGTCAATGGCGTGACTATTAATGGTACAGAAATTACAAAAGATACTAAAGAGCCGATTTATATAAATAATGGCGTTAACTATATTAAGGTCAAGCCAATTTCAGAGGAAATCACTGTCATTTCGGAGAATAGGGCTATTATAGATATTTTTGATGAAAACAAAGAAACTATAAAACTTCGCGCGACAAAAGGAAATACTACGTTAACTTTTACGAACAGACGTGGCGATAAAATTTCAAAAGATGTAGAGGTTATAGTGCCGGTTTCAATAAAAATGGCATTTCCTCCCGGCATAAAAAAAATGATTTTTTGCAGACCCCATGACATAAAGAGCGCAATAATTACGCATCTGCAGTCAAAAGACCTTAAAACGATTGAGCACACTGTTAAAGGTGATCAAATTGTGAAAGTTCGATATCTTGAAAAGAAACTATTCGATATGAGCAGCGAAAAGCTGGTAAAGATCATCCCCAATAATCCTGGTAATGGAACAATTACATTCCAAAATGCCAGCAAAGCCAGAGTAAAGTTAGAGATTGAGGTGAAGAAATATATTGATGATCACTCAAAGTGTAGAAAAATTTACGATGAACGAGAAAGAAAATCTTTCCAGAAAGTATTAAGAAAAATAAAAAAATAAACAATAATTTTAATTAAAAACTTTTAACTTTCAGTATAAATAATGAACGAAAAAGATATAAAGAATAGCACTCCCTGTAAACTGATTGATCCTATTGAGAGCGTCAGTGTGGAGAAGCTTGATGAAGCTAATAAAGATGGGATTATTGATGGTGAATCAAAGAAGATAAGAGAAGCGGAACTGGAAAATTACATTAAGGATCGTCGAAAGAAAACTGGCGTTGGGGAAGTAAATAATGAGAGCTCAAACCTCATGGGCCTTGCCCTTTCCGGCGGCGGTATCCGGTCCGCTACTTTCTCTCTTGGTGTAATGCAGGCCCTGGCAAAAGCGGATATCCTCAAGAAAATGGATTACCTTTCAACTGTTTCCGGTGGCGGGTACATAGGTGCTGCTCTTACCTGGTTTTTGAGTAAAAAGATGGAAGATCAGAGGGATGGGAAAAAATATGGCTTGGGACCTAATAATTTCCCTTTTGGTACCGAGGACCCTTCAACCGATGCCGGAAAATCATCAAACAACCTTTTAAAGTATCTTCGTCAGCATGGTATGTATCTTATGCCTGGAAAATGCATTAACTTTTTGTCACTTATTGCAGTCATTTTACGAGGCATGTTTCTTAACCTTCTGGTGTGGTTTCCAATTTCAGTGTTGGTAATGTTTGGGCTTTTGCATAATGTTCCTGATTGGATTACGAGTAATATTCCTAATCACATATACAAAACTCTTCTGTTGCTAGCCGACCATCCTGCAAGCTGGTTCAATCTCTTTTTATGGCTTTCTTTTGTAATTATTTCTGTTTTTCTTTTGATTTGTATTATTTATTCCCTTCTCACAGGATCCATAAAAAAGGCTATAGAAAACAACACTACGAGATATTCTTTTCGTCGTCTCTTTGAAAAAAGTAGCGGTTGCTTTTTTTTAAATTCTTTTATTGCACTTTTTGTTTTAGGCTCACTGCCCGAACTAGCAAGTCTCTTTAACGGTTGGATTGTTAAAGCAGGAGGTCCAGGCTCAGCCTTTTTGGGCTCAATATCGGGTATTTGGGCCTTTGTAAAATCAGGAGAGAACAAGGAGGGTGCTGTTCCACTTGGCTTGATTGCTCCTATAGGAGCTTTTCTATTTTTATATGGTCTTGTATTGCTGTCTTATCAGCTTGCAGTGCTTTATACAGATCATAATTCAATTTGGTGGGTTACGCCTCTCCTGATCACTTTGCTTTGTCTATCAGTTGCCACAGGTCTGTTCGTTAATCTTAATTATATTTCCATTCATAGATATTACCGTGACAGATTAATGGAATCCTTTATGCCGGAGATAGAGATGGCGCTAAAAAATGAAACAGGCAAAGCAAAGGGCGCAGACTCTGCTACTCTTAATAACCTGACGTTGAAAGGAGCACCAAGAGGTCCTTATCACATTGTAAACACAAACGTAGTTATTGTTGATTCCGATGACCGAAGACGAAAAATTAGAGGAGGAGATAACTTTATCTTGTCCCCTCTGTATTGTGGCAGTAACTCTACAGGGTGGAAGCCTACAAAAGACTATATGGGTGGTAACATGACTTTGTCTACAGCTGTAGCCATATCCGGGGCTGCGGCAAACCCTAACACAGGTGTCGGTGGCTCAGGCGTTACACGTAATAAGGCTGTTTCTATACTAATGGCACTTCTGAATTTAAGATTGGGCTTTTGGATTCGAAACCCTAATCCAGAGAAAAACAAGTGGAGATCCAGGCCTAATCATTTTGACTCAGCGCGGTTTGAAATTTTACCTGGAAAGGGATATAGCGAAAAACGCTCTTTTCTTCAGTTAAGTGATGGCGGCCATTTCGAAAATCTCGGCCTTTACGAGCTGATCCGACGCAGGTTAAAACTTGTTATTGTGTGCGATGGCGGCGCTGATCCCGAATTTTCCTTTAGTGACCTGCAGATAGCTATAAGACGGATTGAGACAGATTTCGGAACAATAATTAAATTCGATAATAACAACAAACTGGGAAGATTAATTCCAAAGGAGGACGCAGACTATCCAAAAGGCGCTAAACTGGCTATGCAGGGGCATATTGTGGGTGATATTATTTACTCAGACGGGTCGACTGGAAAGTTGATTTTTATTAAAACTACTATGATCCCGGATATGAGTTTAAAGCTAATGGGTTACAAAGGTGCAAATCCGTCTTTTCCAGACCAGTCTACGGCAGACCAATTCTTTGATGAAGAACAGTTCGAGGCATATAGAGAACTCGGTTATACCATTGCAAGTAACATGCTGACTGATGCAAATAGACAGCATATTACTAATGCAGAGAAGGGGCTACCCAAGCCTTAGTCATAAACAATTTCAGGCTTCTCCGGTCTAATTCTTAACTTTTCTAATTAACGAAAATGCAAAATGAAGCTAATCAAGTTAATTTTAATTATTGTCCCTTTACTTTCTTTAACTTTCAGTTTAACCGGATGTATTTTAATCCTGGTGGACATAGAAAAGAGTATTTTGTTTGGCGAGCAGAATAGCGGAATTAAACCACTTGTTTTTCGTGTTTATTTAGACAGATATGGCGACCTTTATCCAAAAAAAAACAATACATATAAAAAATAAGCTGTTAAAAGAAAACAGAAGTTCCCTTAAACACTATTTTAAAACAAATGCTAATTCCTGGAAAGAACTCTTGAAAGCGTATTGTATTGATGAAAAGAGGCTATGCAATAAGATAATAAACGAAATAACAGGTCAGAATGGCCATATAGAAAATGATGAACAAATAAAGGCTTCAATTAAAAACAACTTAAAAAAGAAATCCGACAATTGGAAACAACTTCTGAAAGAAAACAAGACAAATAAGGACAGTTTTTTTGATGAAAAATGGGAGATATTCCAGAAAGATAGAAATGAAGAAATCACTAAACAGATATCCAGTGCAATCTCTAATGGAAGTAAAACATTAGTTGTTCTGATGCTTGGCTTTAATCAAGGTAAGTCTGTAAGTGATTATGACGAATTGGAGAAAATAATTTGTGAAAAAAACTTAAATTGCAATAACGCCGTTTTTTTAGAAGTTTACTGGGACGGTTTTGAACCAGGCTATAATTTTACAGAATGGCCGGGAATTCAGTTAAATTCACACTTGGTCGGTAAAGGGGTTTGGAAATTCCTAAAAGAAATTAGCGATGATACACCTGTGAGAATCCTGACCGACAACCGTGGAGCAGAGATCATTAACGCCGCCTTCTGGAATTTCCCCAACCTTATCCAAATAAAAGATGTTGATGAAGTATGGTTTTTCAATAATGTGAAAATAATTAGAAATAAAGATTCGGCAAAATCCATGCATGGAAACATTAGAATTGTAATGCAAATATCAACGTTACCTAACCATACCTTAGAAAAGATGAGAATGGATATTGGCAAACATTACGCTGTTATCAATTTAAATCTTCCATATAGCCGGTCAATTGCGGGAGAAAACTATACCGGTATGGATACATATACATTTGAATTTGAAATGAAATACACAAAAAATGGTGATAGTTCTTTATTGAATTTGTTATTTGATGGATAGCAATTTTTTTAAATTATGATTGGCGGTTATCAGTTAGAGAAAAGCCCTGCAATGGCAGAGGTCCCTTTAAAGATATACTGCCTGAAAAATTGGTGGGTATAGTTACATACGTGAAATAACCACTTCCGTGGATGTCTCATGTTCTTCTGGTTTAAAAAATCTTGAGAAATAAAAAAATATAATTACATTAGCTATGTATAAACTCTGTTTTATTATAGAAAAAATCATTTAAGCGGAGAAGAAAAATGGCTTAATTCGGAGCGCGGCTAATTGGAGGTGGATTAAAAGATACTAATGTTTAACTATTGCAAATTATGTTTTCCGGCTTCAAAAAACCTCGTTATGCTATCGCAGCCAAAATGATTAAAAATGTGAATTTTGATAAGAAAATTGCACCAGCTGAAACTTGATAATCCTACATCCTTATTAATTATTTCTAAAAAAGGAGAAGATAAAAATGCCAAATTATTCTCAACGATCAAAAGACAAATTAAGCAGTTGTGATCAGAAATTGCAGGACATTTTTAATGAAATAATTAAACATGTGGATTGCACAATCATCACAGGACACAGGGGAAAGGAAGAGCAGAACGAGATGCACCGCACCGGGAAAAGCCAGTTGCAATTTCCGGATGGAAAACATAATTCAGACCCATCCAGAGCTGTTGACGCGGCCCCTTACCCCATTGACTGGAAAGACAGGGAAAGAGCGACTCTCTTCGCAGGCTATGTTATCGGTATTGCCAGAATGCAGGGTTTTACTCTTCGGTGGGGCGGAGATTGGGATAGAGACTGGCAGGTAAAAGATAATAACTTTGACGACCTGTGGCATTTTGAACTGGCTGACTAATATTTTTTCTTTTTTTGATATCTAAGCTGTTAGGAGTTTTGTATTGCATCTCTCAAAGAATCAAAAGCTCCTCTTGCGGGCAGAAAAATAATTTAGAAGGAGAATTATTATGATCATAAAAAATTTCACTTTAATACTAATTTTTTTGAGTTTAGTTCTCTCTGTTTGTGCGGCAAAACCGGCTAAATCCGAAACGGTAACATCTCATAAAGACAGTTATATAGTCTGGAACGCGGAAAAAGATTCATCAGATGATTTGGAAAACAGCCAGGTTCTAAAATTTCAGACTAGCTTTAAAAGCAAATTACGTTCATGGCCGAAAAATAAATCTCCTGATCAGGATGATGAAATGAATAAAATCTTTTTTGCATTTTCCCTGCAATCTATTTGGGATATCAGTAGTCCTTCGATTCCTATGCTTGATATCACATTTAATCCTGAATTTTTTTATCAACTTAATTTAAAAAATATCACGCCAGAAAAAAATTCTCTGCTTAATTGTTTAAGATTTGGAATTGAACATGAGTCGAACGGAAAAGATGGCCCTAGCTCAAGAAGCTGGAATAAAGTATATTTTCAAGTACAAAGATTATGCAAACCTTATGATAAAAAAAAAGAGTTCAATGGTTATTTCAATGGTTATATTAAATTATGGGTTCCTTTCGCTATTTCTGATAAAAACAAGGATATTACTGATTTTATAGGCTATTACGAACTTAGAGGAGAATACAAACATCCCTTAATCAATTTTTTTGGAATAAAACTTGATGACTGGATTCATCTGGGCTTAACAGTTAGACACGGCGCAGGTATTAGCAGACAATTAAACGGAAACTTCCAGTTTGATTTGAAATGGCTGTTTGATAATGACGACCCTTTAGCTCTTTACATCCAGTTTTGGAGAGGCTATGGCGAGAACCTGCTCGAATATAATCAGTTTCAAGAGAGTAAAGCAAAATTAGGTTTATCCTTAAATTGGTAGTTTAGCGGCATTTTTTTAAGCATGCCCATGACTATTCTTTCAAAATTCTTATTATGAGGAATTAAGTGTGGCGCCTAGAAATGAACCGAGATCGCCTGTAGGCGGTATTGCTATCATGGCTTTGATAGCCAGCGCTATAATGATAGCTGAAGCGCCACTCTCAGGAAGTCGACCGGGCTCATCCGGTATTGATTTTAATGAATTTCGTCCAGATGAGAATGTTCAGGCCCGTCTTTGGCAGGACCCTTTTGAAGTCGTCCAGAATCATCTAAAAAAAAATCACAAACAAAAAAATATGGAAGTATTGCAGGGAAGAGGTGTTTTCACTGCTCTACCCATGGTCTCAAAGGATGAGAAATTATTTAACATAGAACTTGCAACTTCTTTGCAGAAAAATAATGATGGAGATTGCATTGTAAATTTAGAGAAAATAGAGGGAGAAACGCATCATAGTCTTGGTTGTCTTGCTGATAAAGTCAAGGAACACCTCAAACCAGAAGAAAATGTAAATAAAATACTGACAGTTCTTGGAGTTATGGTTTTTGGCAGCCCTTATGCCGAAGATCATGAACGCCGTATCCGTTACCGTTATGCTGTTCTTTCCGCCCTTGGAGTTCTTGATTATGCGCCTGTAGAGTCGGAGTTTATTGGGTATGTTGAATCGGAATCAACGTCTCTTGAAGATTCTCTTCCAAAAATCATTCCTTATGAATGGCTGCTTGAAATACCAAAAAAAGGTAGTAAGCATAAGCAAGAAGTATTGCTACTTTGGCTTAATGGCGACTCGTTCAAGAAAAATCCCTGGCAAAAGATAGAAGGGTTAAAGAAAAAACTGTCAATAGAAACTACTGAAGAAAATAAAAGCGAGTTGAAATTTAAAATCATTGGCCCTGCCAGTTCACCTAACTTGAAACAAATGATTGAAGACCTTAATAAAAAACAAACAAAAAAAAGTTTAGAAAATCATGAGACTAATAGCAATACCGGAAAAATAAACTGGAATTATCTCAAGAACGTAAAGATTTTCTCAACAAATGCGACAGCAAAACTTGATCCTGCCGTCAACAATAATAACCGACCTAAAATATTTCGTACTATCAAAGATGATTATGAACTTATGGTAACATTGATTGACGAGCTCAAGCTTCGTGGCGTAAAAATATTTGATGATGAAGAAAAACACCATATTGCGGTAATTTCTGAATGGGACACATTTTATGGACGTTCCCTGCCGAAAAATTTTGCCGATGCCTTTTCTAATAATTCAAAAGATATGACTTCAAGGATTCACAAGTTTAAATATTTGCGGGGCTTGGACGGAAAGACAAATGAAAAACAAGGATTTGATTCTCAAAAAGTTAAGAATGACAAAAAAAGTGAGAAACAGAAAAATGCTTCAGAAATTACTTCTATTGCACGTCCAGTTGGTAGTAACCAGCTAGATTATTTACGCAGGCTGGCTAGCAAAATAAAAAAATTGGACCAAAAACTCCGTGACAATGGAAAGGATAAAATCAAAGCAATTGGCGTATTGGGGAGCGATGTATACGATAAGCTCCTTATATTACAGGCATTAAGAGACCGTTTTCCCACAGCAATATTCTTTACGACAGACCTTGACGCCCGTTTCCTCCATCCCGACGAATACAAATGGACGCGCAACCTTGTAGTCGCATCTACTTTTGGACTTACACTTAATTTGTCGTCTAAAGAAAAATCTATACCTCCATTCAGGGACAGCTACCAGACATCCAGGTTTTTTGGAACTCTGTTAGCTATGAGCGATACTAATAATCTAACGCAAAAAGATATTTACTCTATCTTAAAGCCGAGGATTTTTGAAATCGGGAGGAACAAGGCTTTTGATTTATCAAAAACTCAAGGTGCCAAATTAGGAGAATTTAAAGATTCGGAGGAAAAAAATATTTTTAATGCTTTGCTGAAAGAAAATATCTTTGAAGAGGATAAAATATACGCGCAAACACACTCGCAGTTTATTAATAATGATAAGGTTAAGTTCAAAATAGTTTTATGTTTTATTCTTTTGTTTATAGCTTTATTTTTTTTAACAAATTTATTTATCAAAGCGAGGAATGATACATCAGCAATAAATTATGGTCTAACAATTATCATATCAATATTTGTTCTTACCGCTGGTGAAAGCGTTAAACATTGTGATGCTTTTAAACAATTAATTGCGGCAAAATTAGATATTAGTTATATTTTGTTATCTTCATTATTAGCGAAGTCACAGGTAATATTCATTGTTATTATGATAGCTGCTTTGCTGGTTACACATTATTTAAAGATTTTTAGAGAAATCTGGAATGAGCTTGTCAAACTGGTAAAGAATGAAATTGCCATATTGGTGATAGGTGCTTATTTTTTAATATTGCTATTCTGGTCGGCGAGTTATTGGGTAAATAACGATATCGCTTTTTGTGAAAACTGTGAACCCTGGTCTTTGCTTGGAGGTGTGAGTTTATGGCCCGCTGAGATAATCCGGCTATTAGCCGGTGCATTATCTGTTGTTTTTATAACAAAAATATTGAGTGAATTAAATAATAACGATGCAAAAATGAAGGAGATGTTTTTTTCTGTCTCCAGCTCCTCGGAGCCAGAAAAACAGATTTGATACAAATGCTGAAAAGTATACCTGAGATTTTTAAAATGATGATTAATGCCAGGAAATGGTGCGAAAAACAGGAAAGTAATGATTCAATTGATATTATTGTACTCTGGAAAAAATATGAAGAACTTCGCTCTCCAGAGCAAAGAGCTTTTCGTGTGCTATTTTGGTCACTCTTGTTTTATGCTGGCGGTCTCTTAATAATTTACCAGTTAGGAGAAGTTAATGTTCCCTACAGAGGAGGACTTGCTATATATATAGATAAATTGGTCGTTATATGGTTTTCATTACCTTTGTTTGTGCTTTTATTATTCGGTGTAGTTGATGAAATTCGTCTATGTGTCGGATGGATTTACCAGTTAGTAGATGACAAAGCTTCTTGGTCTAAACAATGCTACGATGTACTCAGGAAAAAGCATGCCCAAATAGACGATAATAATTTACTCCGCGACTGGTTGGTGATAGACATAATCGCAAAACGTACAGATACAGTCGGACAAAGAATTTATTATCCTTTCGTGGTTCTTTTTATTCTGCTGCTTTCCCAGAGCCGTTTTTTTGATAACTGGGATATGTCGATAGGTCTTTTAGTTATGATTTTTATTTCTTCACTCTATGCAATTGCCAGTGCCTTCATTTTACGCCGTGCCGCTGAAGACGCAAGGGAAACAGTTATCAGCAGGATGACGGGAAAGTTTGTAACCGCGCGGAATGAACAATACGTACTACCTAAAGGAAAGAAAATGTCTCCGGCCAAGCAAATCAAGCTATTAATTGAGGAAGTAAGAAATGTTCATGAAGGTGCTTTTAGCAGTTGGCACCAACAACCGGTTGTTAAAGCGTTCCTCTGGATTTTCAGCGGGGGTGGTTTGATCTTGTTTCAATACTTGAAACTGGGCTATTAAGCCGGAAAAAGGGTCACCCGTTAGAGAGAAAGTTGTCCCCGAATAGCATTCGCCACGGGGCAGGCAAAAACAAACATCTCCACATCGTAAATATACTTTTTTTTGCGTTACAAGAAGGCATAAATACCCTACCAACTATTTGACGATATCAATTATAAGGGCATAAATACCCTACCAAAATATTGAAGTAGAAACGTTACTTAAGGTGCTATAAGAGAAAGAAGCAAGCCTTGCATAAATCGTTGTATAAGGTAAAAAACAAACAACGACTAAACAGCGGCTAATCTTAGCTACATTAGAAAAATATACGATTTAGATTAGATCAGAGCCTTGCATAAGGCGTTGTGCTTTGCATAAGTCGCTGTAGAAAAACAAAAGCTAAACAGCGACTAAAAAAGGAAGAACAAACAGCGCCTAAGCCTTGCATAAGTCGCAGTAAAAGGAAAAAGCAAACTGCGACTAAATTTAAATAGTCAGTTGGTTCTCGTTGACGGGGTTTTCGAGGGGTTTAGGAAGTGGTGGTAAGATATTTTCACGAAAGTTGCGAAGACTGTCTAATATCGGTCCAAAATCATTTTCTCCTGAGGAGTCCTTTTCTACCTGCTGAATTGTGGAATCGATAACCGACCGGACCAGTTCCCGGAGGTCCCGGATACTTGATTTCTCAAGAGCAAATAATTCATTTTCCAAGTTTTTACGATCTTCTACTGCCTTTTGCCTTAAATCATCTTTTGTTCCGGAAAGTAATCGACCGAAATAGGATTGAACTGTGGTTTGTTCCATTCTCAGATCTAAATAATCAATCTCTCCCATTGATTCTTGTAGAGAAGCTGCTGCTTGCTCCATATCGATTTCTGAGCCATCGAAAAAACTCCGGGCAAGTGGGAAAATTTTGTTAGCCAGAGCGTTAATAGCTGCTAATTCTTCTTCATTTAAGTCTCCCTGAACACTTAAGGAATATTGTGATGCGGCCCTTGCTTCCACGGACAACCTTTCCATAGTCGCTCCGTCTTCAAATCGGGATTTCTCAGCCGATTCAGAATAGGCCATTTGCTTGTTTGAGGACAA
>MDTC01260234.1_pt1 | contig 13739 bp, 15 predicted proteins | sample 811181 | NCBI WGS metagenome assembly MDTC01 (sample SAMN05326644, study PRJNA326480) | marine metagenome | isolation source: seawater | place: Pacific Ocean: North | collected 2011
ACATGACTTTCGGACATGACTTTTTCGGTAATAATAATTTTAATACTGAAACTTTAGGTCCTGGCGGGGAAGAAGACAACTCCGGCCTAATTGGACCCGGCGGCGAGCAACAACCTGAACAAACTACTGTGGTTGAGCCGAACATAGAAACTATGAGTGATATTGAATATCTATCTATGAGGACAGGATATTCCACAACTGCAATTTTTGGTCTGACTCTTTTAGGATTTGGTGTTTTTATGGTTGGAATGGGCCAACTTATTAAATTGGTTGAAGATACTGAATAGTTTTGATTGGAACCATGAAGAAATGAAAGTCATTAAATAGTCAAAAGGGCTACTAAGTAGTATGCAGTTTAACCCGCTCCGTTTAGATGAAGGCGACTTAGGTTTGATTGTCGGTTCAGCCGTGTTCGTTTCTTTTATGTTAGAGAATTGGGTTAATCATTCAGTTGCCGAAGCCGGAGAGGACAACACCTCGTTCCTACACGCCCTCGCCACCCCACCACCGTTAGGAGTGTTTGCGGGTATGGCGGGAGTGACGCTGATATTCAGCGCAATTGCCGCATTTACAGCCAATGAAACAACTGAATTGATTGAAGGTTCCAAGTTTTACGTTGCACCAATGTTACCATCGGGTGGGTTAGAATTATGAGTTTTGGAACAGATTTTTTCGGTAACCAACCTTTCCGTATGGAAGCGAATAATAGCATAAGTAGTGCCGTGCAGAATTGGTTAGATACACTTTGCACACACAATGTTGATGCCATAGTTTCACTTTATGCTCCCGAAGGCATATTGTTAGGGACAGTTGCTAAGGAAATCGCACAAGGGCAAGCAGAAATTAGGAAATACTTTGAAATGTTTGTGCAGAAGAAACCGTGTGGCAAGATTACCAGCATGATGGTCCAAAACTTTGGTAATGTAAAAGTTGTGGACGGAACTTATACTTTTGAACTTCAGGACGGGAAGAAGAAATCCATAGTGGATGCTCGCTATACTTTCGTATTCCAATACAGGCGGGGTCGTTGGGTAATCATGACACATCACTCATCCAAACAACCTTAAGTAGTCGTTTAGCGGAATAGTAACTATGAAACTTAGTTTAGCGTCTGCTGGCGTGGTCGCTGGGTTGGCTACATTAGGCTGGGTAATCTTTGGAGAACAAGATACCAAGAATGCTGAAGCGGAAGAAAAGTCATGGGATGATTACCCCGATGGGTTCGTGGATGAAGTCTATCCTTACGATTCTCACCCTAACGCTGATACTTACGACATGGCCGATGTGGAGAATCAATATCGCATTTGGGAAAACAAGATTGCTGATATGGAAGCCGAAACATCACTCCAAGATTTCCAAGATGCTATCTTTTCAGCAATCAAACCAAGAAATGCTGTGGCCGTTCTCGCTCCTAATGATAACGGAGTTGCAGGTGTAGTGCATTTTAGTCAAGAAGAAGATACAGTTCACATTGATTACGACATTACAGGATTAACTGATGGAGAGCATGGATTTCACATTCACACCTATGGCGATTTGACCGATGGTTGCGATTCCGCTTGCTCTCATTTTAACCCCGATAACACGGAACACGGTGGATTAGATTCCAAAATCCGACATTTAGGCGATTTAGGAAACATTTCTTCGGAAAAGGGTGTTTCTAAGGGGCGTTTAAGCACCGATACCCTTTCCCTTAAATCAGGTAAAAGGAACTGCATCGTAGGTCGTATGATTATCGTTCACGCTGACCGTGATGATTTAGGAAAAGGCGGAGATGCTGAATCCTTGAAAACAGGCAACGCAGGTAAAAGAGTCGGTTGTGGTGTCATTGGATTAGCCAAAGGCGAAGTCAAGTGTGCTGAAACTTTGGAAGCAGAAAAAGTTTGGGGTGAGAAAATCATCTCGGGCTGGTCTGGTAGTAACCTAAGCAAAAAGAAGGCAGAATCCTTCTCCGCCGAAGACCTATGGAAATGTTGGAAATGTGGGGATGACTACCCCGTTTCGCAACCGCCTACGAAGATTGTTAATGACCCAAAAGACCCACATGGGAGTAAGGGAATTACAGGTGCATTCTGCTCTAATTGTTCGCCAATACCATCTCCATCTGTATCTCTTGAAGACTTGATGATGGCTGAAGATAAAGCAACACCTATTCGTCATTCTCGCCGGTTGAATGGTTATTACGGGATAAAGGGTTATGAAGATGCTTCCGAGGATGGATTCATATATCGTATCTATCGTTCACCCGGAACAAATGATTGGTTTAAGGCTATGGTCTATGATGATAATTCCAGGAGAGAGAGTGGTGCTAAACACACCAGCCGTAGGTTAAATCCAAGCGGTCAAATGTCAATTACTAATGACCCCGCATTTTTGCTTATCGGAGCATTCCCAAAGTTTGAGGATGCAAAGAGGGCTTTGGTATTTCGTATGATACAAGATGGCAATTATCACCACATGATAACTGATGGTAACTTGAAATGGTTGCTTAAGGGCAACCGTTAAATAGGTGAGCCACAAGTTATGGTTATATGACGACCCCTAACTACCACGATAAGGCTTGGCTCACAACTGAATACATCTCCAAGAACCGCACAATGGGCGACATTGGAAGTGAATGTGCAGTATCACCTATGACAATTCAAAACTGGTTAGACCGTCTTGAGATTCCAACACGCCCAAGAGGTCGCCGAAGTTCAGTTAATCAACCACGCATTCGTGCTAAAATGATGAGCGTTTCCAAGACTTCCTACGAAAGTATGGAAGCAGAAATAACTGCTCTCAAAGAAAAACTTGCTAACATCAAGTTTGAGTGATTACTTTAAGTGGGTAATTGCGACATACAGAATGTATGGCCACTCTCAATGCTACTATTTTTGCCGGACCCTTCAAGGACATTATCAAAGGTTTAGAAACACTTAATGAACAAGCAGTCTTTGAATTAGATAACTCCGGTTTAGTTATCAAGTGTTTGGATAACGACTATACATCAGTTTTGAGAATCCAAGCCGATAAAGAATTGTTTGAAGAATACACATTTACTTCTTCACAATCACCCCTTAAACTTGGTATTGTATTGGAGCGTTTGAAAGACATTACTAAAACACTTACAGTAAAAGATTTAGTTTCCCTTGAATACGATGGAGCGACACCACAAAACCTTACCATTTCAGCCAACGGCATTCGCCGAACAGTTCGTTTGGTAAAGTTAGATTTGATTAAACAAGTGAAGAAACTTCCAACACCTCAAGATGGATTCAAGTTTAGTGGTAATGTAGCCACTAAAGGTTTGAAGGATTTTGTTCGCACAATTCCAGCCACGGTTCAAGATTTCAAATTGATTGTTGGAAAGAACAAACTTTATCTCCAAGCCATGCACGGTGAAGAACCTATTGAATGGAATCCAACACCTAAAGATTGGGTAGTTGAAGAAGATGCAGTCACATCTTATACTGTGGCTAAAATTAAAGAAGTCCTACACGCTGCGAAGAAATCCGAAGCCACCATTATGGGAGGTCAAGACCTACCAATTAGGATTGAGTGGGTTCAAACCGAGGGTTTAACCTTCACCGCAGTAGTAGCACCAAGAATGAGCAAGAGTTGATATAAATGAGAACGAAACCTACAAATTATGAGGCCGCCAAAGCATTGGTGGCCATAGAAGAAACAATAACTGTGCCAGCCCTCGTAGGGCGGCTTCTTGATGCCGGAAGGCGAGAGATGCCGACCAAGCGTGAGTTGTCTGCTAAGATGATGAAAGACCGTGACTTTTTGGTTATTGAAAGAGCCTCCGGAAAAACGCCGACTATCTTTCAAAGAATCAATTAGGGTCTTGAATACATAGGTCTTGAGTCTTGTTTATGCGGCCACGAAGTCCGCCGCTCACGGCCCTTGTGCCAACCATTAAGTATCTGTAAGTGTAAGTGAATAAACCTGTGATGTGTGATGACCGAAAAGTATGAACCTACCGATTTTGCCAGCGTGATATTTAGCCAAAGATATTCTCTAAATGGAGAGGAAAGTTGGGGTGACGCTTGTAGGAGAATTGCTACACACATTGCATCGGCTGAACAAAATGGAAGCCGGACAAAATGGGAATCTCGTTTTACAGAAGCCTTACAATCTGCTAAGTTTATTCCTGGCGGACGCATTTGGTATGGTAGTGGCCGTCCAAAAGGACAGTTGCTTAATTGTTTCGTAGTCCCTACGGATGACAGCCGTGAAGGTTGGGGAAAGACTGTGAGCGATATGCTCGTAATTTCCGGAACTGGTGGTGGCGTGGGAATGAACTTCTCACCTATCCGCCCAAGAGGAACCTCAATTAAGGGAACCGGTGGCGAGGCTACCGGTGCAGTTTCCTTAATGGAAGTTATCAATCAAACTGGTGAAGTTATCAAGAGTGGCGGTGGTCGCCGAACTGCTTTGATGATGTGCCTTGCTTACAATCATGGAGATTTGATGGAGTTCCTTCATAAGAAGTTTAACAAAGTGGATTTAGAAGATGAGGATGCACTCAATGAAGCGATTACTTCGGCCTTCCCATACCTACCGCCAGCGGAAAAGACTAAGATGATGGAAGTTGCTTTCGCCGATGGCATTCCGGATGATGCAGACATTATTGAATCTGTTCTCCGCCCACTCATCAAACACCAAAAAGACCAAACTTTGAAGAATGCTAACATAAGCGTTTTAGTGGACCAGCAATTCTTTGACGCTGTTGAAAACAACGAAGATATTGAAGTTGTTTGGAGAGGGAACACCGTCACTTCCTATCCAGCCAAAGAAGTTTGGGACCTCATCGTGCAGAATGCTTGGGAGTCTGGAGAACCTGGAATCTTGAACATTGGTCTTGCCAATGAAATGAATAACATTCACTATCACAAACCACTTATCTCCACAAACCCTTGTGGTGAGATTTGGCTTGAAGCCTATGGTTGTTGTGACCTTGGAGCCATCAACCTTGCACAACACATCAATGAAGATGCCAGCGATTTTGATTGGGACGCATTGACTGATTCGGTTAATCTTGGTGTAAGATTCCTTGATAATGTTTTGGATGTTAATACATACCCGCTCGCAGAAATTGAAAAGAACTGTAAAGATGTCCGCCGTATTGGATTAGGTGTTATGGGACTGGGACACGCTCTCGTAAAACTTGGCCTTCGTTATGATAGAGCGGACGGAAGAAAGAAAGTGGACCAAGTTTTCAATTTCATGAAAAAGAAATCCTATGAAGCCTCCACATATCTTGCCGCCGAGAAAGGATGTTTCCCATCTTTCAAAGCAGACCCATTCCTTGAGTCCGGATTCTGTCAGACACTTACGAAAAGTTTGCGAAATAAAATTAAGGAACATGGGATGAGAAATTGTGCCGTTCTAACAATCGCTCCAACTGGCACCACCAGCATTCTTGCAGCGACCTCATCCGGTATTGAACCAATCTTTGCACCGGGTTATCAGCGAACTTATTATGCAGATGCAGAAGGTAGTAACGATAGGGTCTTGAAGACAGAAGTTGTTATTGACCCGCTGTTTGAAAAACTATGGAGAGAATCGGGCGACTTAGAAAGTTTGGCCGAAGTTTTTGTAGGAGCAATGGATATTGATGTTGAATCACATTTGAAAATGCAAGTCATTTGTCAAAAGCACATTGATAACGCAGTATCTAAAACAATCAATGTTCCAAATGATTATCCAGTTGAAAGTTTTGGAGAAATGATGTTAAAGTATGGACCACAACTTAAGGGAACTACGGTTTATCGTTCTGGTAGTCGTGGCAATGAACCACTCCAACCAATGACGGCTCAAGAAGCCATTGATTACTTGAACGAAAGAGAGGACTTACCTTTGAGAGAAGATACAATCATTGGAACTGCGGTGTCCGATTGCCCTTCCGGTATATGTGAAATTGGTGATGCACCCCTCGTCCCAACCGAAGAACCTGCCCTTACGGAGTAGTGTCGCACAGCATTAAGTAGTCGGATGGATAATCCTTACCTATGGATGCGTTAGTCACGGCTTCATTTTTATTGGTAGGTTGGAATACTTATTCGGCCATCATCGTGGCTAAAGATACTTACACAGGTAAGATGCCCGGACCGAAAAGCATTGGATATTCTATTGCTGGCTTTGCCGGTTTAACTGCATTTATGTTATACAACTACGGCATAGCAGCGGAAAAGCATCCCGAACTTTTGGAAGCAGAAGACCGTGACGAAGACGAACGCATGACCCGTGCCGAAGCCGAAGATTTAGTTCAAAAAGTTGAAAAACTTATGACTCCCTATGTGGAACGATTGGAAGTTTGCGGTAGTTACCGCCGAGGTTCTCAAAGTCCCGGCGATTTAGATGTCATCATTATTCCCAAGAAAGGGATGACATTACCTATGATAGTCCAAGACATAAACCCAGCCCAAGTTAATTGGTTAGGTGAACAAAAAACACAGATAGTGATTGATGGCCATAAAGTGGATTTTCGTGTTTCATCCAAAAAAGGATGGGGTGCGGCACTCCTTTACTTTACTGGCCCTTCGGGTTACAACATCGGTATGAGGATGCGAGCGAAAAAGTTAGGAATGAAACTTAATGAATATGGAATCTTTGACCGGGCCACAGACACATACCTTGGAGGGGAAACTGAAGATGAGATTTACCAAGTTTTAGGCAAGACACCGAAAACTCCCGAAATGCGTAATAAGCGAGCCGAGCAAACTTTTGTTCAGACAAAAGCCAACACCCACAAGTGCTCCCATTGTGGAGTAATCGGAGAAACATTCACCGTCAAGGAAAAACATTTCTGCGGACCAGTTTGCCTACATAAATATGAAGGTTTGGCTGCCGATTCCGAAAATACTACAAAAGTTTGTGTTCGTTGTAATGGACTCGGCGATTTGTGCCGTGGATGTAGTGGATTGGGTGCTGACTATCCTCAAGAGTTTGGGTCGTGCGACCTTCCATCATTCCCATGCCCTTATTGTGATAATACAGGTAAAGCAACTGTAAGTGAAAATGTGGAGTTAGTAAGGAAGGGATTCGGCAAGATGGGCCATTACTTTGATAGGGCCAACCAAGAATTGTTTGGGCCAAAATACTTGTTTGCTATGAAAGACAATCCAAAAGAAGATTATGAACATCAATGGATTCAATTAGACGATGCCAAAGCAGCCAAACTTTTTGATTGGATAGAAGAAAAGTATGGGATTCCACCGGAGTTTTCTCAAGACATTTGGGAGAATACCTCTCACAAATACAAAAATGAGTATGACTTCCCAACTGAAGCCGCTTCCAAAAAGGCAAGGAAGAAAAGAATGAAAAAAGAATATCCCGAACTTTTTGAGGCTACAAGTGAAAACCCGTATGGGTGGCTAACTGAAGGAGAGTGTGCAATGTGCAATAACGATGCCAAGTTTGTTGTGGAAGATTTAGCCGTAGGGCCTCGTGGATTCTGTTGTGAAGCCTGTTATGCTATTTTTGATGGACTTCCTGTAAAAGAAGAAGGTTACTATGGTTTGGCTTCCGAAACCCAAACTTTTGAAGCACCCAGGGCAACTTATACAGACCCACTTCAGCAAACTTTTGAGAAATCATATCATGTCAAAGCCAAGAAGCCCTTGAATGCTATTGTTAAGGACAAACTGGGAGGGAACTTACCCTCGGATGACAGCCGAAAATATGATTGGACCCGAGATTTTACTATTACAAATATGAGTCAAAAGGAATGTAAATTAGTTGAGCAGTATTTTAGTGGATTATGTATGGCATCCGCAAGATTTTCAACCACAAATGAAGGCCACACACTAACAGCCGTTCAAAATACTACTGCCAATAATGCTTACATGACAAGTTTAGCCACACAAGAATGGTTGAAAGCAGAACTCAAAGACTATGTTGCTATGGAAAATATGTCCGACCAAGAAATAGTGGACTACATAGCCGGACAGAATGGCATGGACTTTAACAATATGTTACAATTAATCCGATATGGTGAGTTAATGGAAGGCCCTTATGCAGACATCAAGATGGTTGCCACTGACAGGTCCCCGTTTGAAGTAAATGGCGGATATGGAAATGTTTATTATTCCCAAAGAAACCCCTATTCTTACGAATCACTCTCCATGAAAAACTTTGGTTCATGGGACAAGACAGACAATACTTTCAAATCCAAGGATGGAAGACGAGCCGCTAAAGTTTTCACCCGACTGACTAAGTTAAGGCCCTACACTACTTTCCCCGACATTACAGACGATAAAGACTCATTCATTGAGTATAGGACAGATGGAGGTTACCGAACCAGTCGCACCTACTTTACTATGAGTCCATCAGTATTTACCGATATGCCTGGCCGAAGAAATGTGGACGCATACCAAGCCAATTTAGGTGAGGGATGGAGATATAACATCAAAGGTTGGGAAGAGGTAAAGTCCTCACCCTACCGATATGCTACAATGGTTAGATTACCTACAATGGAAGAACTCTTCCGAGCATACGCTAACAGCCCACTAATTAGCCTAAACAGACTTAGGACTATTTACAATAAGTCTAAAAACTTAAACTTTGTTGCGAATGCCGCAAAACAAAAGAAAGAAAACGAGGAACAAGCACTACGAAAAAAGAAACGTGACCTCGCTGCCAAGAATCAAGCCCAAACAGACTTAGAAGAAATCAATAAATCTATTGCCGTTCTTATCAAAAAGAAAGTTATCGCAGCCCGAGCAGCGGGATTAGGTGATGATGAGATTTACGAAACTTTGGAAAACACTCTCTATGATATTGAAGATATGGTTCATGACTGGGAACCAGATAATTATATGGCCGAAGATAACCAAAGTTTTGGTTGTGGAAAGTGTGGCATAGGACCACTCCATACAACTAAAGTTGAGGGCCTAAGTTTTGTGCTGTGTCCGGATTGCGGATTAGTGAAAGGTAAGGAAGATATTACCGGATGGAATGTAACATGGAGCAAAGATACACCCTATGCTTTGGCAAACCGCCCGTTCGCCGATGTGGAGTGGGACGATTCGGAGGAATAACTTTGGGTCTTGAATACATAGAAGTGGATAATACCATCTTATTGATGACTGCTTTAGAAGATGCAGGTTACCCAACATACATTGTGGGTGGTGCGGTAAGAGATACGATTATGGGTAACCCAATCAAAGATTTGGATATAGCAACTAAAGCAACTCCTTCCCAAGTTGAAGAAGTTGTTAAAAGTTTGGGAGGATTCACTTACATATCTGGGAGCCAGGGAGCAGTTAGTATTGCCAATCTTGTGTCATTAGTTAATTTTCCTAATCATAAGAAGGGACAGCCTCATGATATTGAGATTGCTACTTTCCGAAAAGATGTAGGTTTTGAAAGAGATGCCAACGGTAAGAAAGATAGGACCAAACCTATTCTCGCCCCAGCCCAAACTTTGAAAGAAGATTTGAAGCGTAGGGACTTTACTATTAATGCTATTGCTATGACTAAGGATTTTGAAATAGTGGACTTGTTAAATGGTAAGGCCGACATAGAGGCTGGGATTGTTAAGGCAGTTGGCAAACCAAGCCTAAGATTTAATGAGGACCCTGTAAGAATGTTAAGAGCCTTGAGGTTCAGCACAAGATATGGATTTGAATTGGACCCTGCAACTCGTAAAGCAATTGTTGATAACATAGAATGGATGCAAAGAATATCCCCACCACGCATGAGAGATGAGATGGGTAAAGTTTTGATGCAGAAAGGAGGATTTCAAGAATTGTATGAAATAGGGTTCATTCCATTGCTGATGCCCGAACTTAGAAACATCAAAGACTTAGAACACAATCCCGCATATCATCCCGAAGGTTCCGTGTATGGCCACTATTGCGCCATCTTTGACAGACTCGGTGACGCAGTAAAGTTATCCCCTCCCGCACCCACCCCAATATATTTTGAAAAGTTTGGTTACCGCACAGCAGGTGGAGGTGCTTCTGACATACTGGCATGGGCGTTACTTTTCCATGACATCGGCAAGAAGGCTACTGCCGAAGCATCAACCAAAGGAGATTGGTTCTCCTTCCACGCACACGAGAGCGTGGGTGCTACTATCTTTTATGATAACTATGGGTCAAAAGCCAAGACATCCCCGTTTGAGTTCAGTCGTAAGGAAACGGATGCGATTACATGGGTTACCCTATTCCACCTTGGAAAGTTTTGGGATAGTAAGAAGTTCAAGAAAGTTTCCGAGATGGTAGTTCACGAAGATTTCGCCCTCTTGTGTAGTGTGGCTTACTTTGACTCATCCATGAGAAGTAAGGGCGATAAGTTTGCTGAAAGAATGGAATACTTGACTGAAATTAAAGATAAAGTAACCATTATTGAGGCCAATACACCTATGCCAAAAGGGTTTGGCAAGACAGTTTCCGAAGAGTTGAATATCCCAGCAGGTCCCGCATTAGGTGACGCAATACAGCGAATAAGGCAGATGGTTATTAGCGGAAACGCCAAATCTTACGAGGAAGCCCTTAACCGTATGAGATAGTTTAGTAATCATTAAGTAGTCGGGGAATATAAATCGTAACTACTGGTGAATTAAGATGACTGGAATGATAGATAAAATCTGCACAACCCTAACTGATGGAAAAATCGTAATGGGCGTTCTGCTTCTTGTTGGACTTCACAGCGTAGCAACTGATATGGTAGCCCCTATTTGGGACTTCTCTATCATGGGTGTTAGCGTTGGGAATGCCGTTGGAGTAGTTGCCCTTGCATCCGCAGTCTGTATGCTCAAAGCCGAGTTTATGGACTAATGTTAGTGTAAGCAGCAAAAGAAATAATAGGCGTGAAGTTTATGGTAGCGAAAGTATGCGAGTTGGAAGCCACATTGGTTAGACTCCACACCGGATGTCAATATAACAACACGCTATGCGATTATATGGAACATACCACGCAATCAAAATCAACCAATCTCAAAGAATTAGAGTTGATATTGAAAAACTGGGGGATGCTGGATGGCCAAATCCCCAGATGACCCTTCCAACGAGTTCACTAAAGACCTCCTTCAATTGATTCGCTCAAGTATAGCGAACAATCAACACATGAGTGAGGCAATCATTCGTCTGCAAGAGCAAGGTCGTGTTACCGAAGCCGATGTAGGCTCTCTCCTTAAAATTATTCGTGATGGGAATGGCAGACCTCCGCTAATGTCCCGATTAGAAGCCTTAGAAAGAGCAGTTGCTAAAGAGGAAATAGATAATAAGATGCGTTGGGATTTAGTTCTCGTCATGGCTCCGGGCTTAGTAGCCCTACTTGCCACCATGATGGGAATGTAAAGATTAAATACCTCCCCGCATTATAGGGATGTTATGCCCTATCTTACACAAGATGCCCGAGACAAGTTGGATTCACACATCAACGATATTTTAGAAGTCCTTCTTGAAAGTAATGTTTCAATTCCAGGCGGCTTAAACTACGCCATCTGCCGTGTGGCTGATGGGGTAATCGCCGCCAAAGGAGAGAGTTATTCCCAATACAATACTTTGCTTGGAAGTTTGGAAGCAGCCAAGTTAGAAATCTATCGCCGAATGGTAGCACCTTACGAAGATGCTAAGTCATACCAAAACGGAGAAGTATTTACTATTACTCCACTTGGCCCATCCGGAACGGCTGGGGCTTGAATACAAGAAGCATTAAGTAGTAGTGATGAGAAATTATAACTCATGCCTTATGCAGACCCCGAGAAGAAACGGCAATACATGGCCGCTTACAATAAGAAGTGGTATCAAGCCAATAAAGAACCAAAAGATTTAGTTAGTAAAGCGGTGGACCGCAAAAAGGAATTACGCTCCAAGAAACGCCGATGGTTAGTTGATAACCTCGGTGGAAAGTGTGTAGTTACCGGTTCTGATAACGGACTTAATCTTGAAGTCTATCTTAAGACACCTTCGGACAGACAATCATGGGGACCAGTCGGTGGTAAGACCCACCCCAAATCCGTCTATGATTATTCATGGTCGGAATTACAGGCTAACCTTCCTAAGTTTGTCGTGTGTGACCGGGACCACATCACCGGTTATTACAATTCCCAGCCAAGCCAATCCTAACCTTAATATAGGACCTAACCATAGGATAGGCTATGTGCCACAATCCGGACTGTGACTCAACTGATGTTCAACATTATGAATGCACTAACCGTGCTATCTTAGAGTCTAGGACAGAATGCAATGAGTGTGGCTATTATGAAGTTCACGCCAGTCTAAATCACCATTTGGAGTTCCCTTGTTTGTGATATTGAAAAGAGGGGAGAAGTAGGGGTTTGAATACATGGTAAGTAAGATTTGGGAAGATTGGGACGAGATAGGAGAAGTCCTATCATGGGGTCGTAAGTTGGCTTGGGGTTTGTTGTTTGCATTCTTTGGAATAATCATCTTCTTTCCTATTATGGCCTAACACCTCAAATTGGCTGACGAGTGATACTTTAAGTAGTCGTGTCGCCAAGTTTCAAGTATGACTGATGCTGACTATCGCCGACACATGGCAGAATACTTCCGCATGAAGGCCGAAGGTTCTTCATCACCGGATTACACACCGGAAGACAATGGCCCGACTGAATCTTATGAGCCAGCCGTTGCTACTCCGTCCGAGATTGAATGGGGAGCAGAAGGTCAATACGAACCTACTACTAACTATTCACTTGATGGTTATACACCTATTGATTCAGTAGTTGTTGAAGCACCAATGGGTCATGGCGTTGCCTTTGACCTTGGAGCAGAAGGTCGTCCTTATCCGGACGCATCTGTTGGGGACATTTTTGAAGACCTACCTCGCCAAAACGCAGAAATTAGTGGAGTTAATTTCCAAGCAGAAGATAATCCAATTATTGAAGGAACCAAAATGGATTCCGATAAGATTTACATTGAGCCTCTTGAAGTTCAAGAAGGCCGTTCACTTCAAGGTTACACCGCTATGGACTCCGTTGTTGAACAAGCCCCATTGGGCTATGGAGTTCCACAATGGTATGGCCGTGCTGAAGGTTCCGCTGGCGACCAAGTAGTTTCTTGGGAAGACGCTGCCGGAGTTTCCTCACCGTCCTCTCCACCATCTAACATTATGTGGGCTGAAGGCGAAGATAAGATGGAAGAAATGCGAAAAGCATTGCGAGCAACTTTAGACGCTTTGAATGACTGCATGGAAGGCAATCCTCAATCCGAATACTTTGAAAAGGATTATGATGCTTTGTTTGAGACTCACGACATCCATAATCTAATCAAGGGTTCCGAACAAGGTTACAATGACAAAATGGATGAATCTATGGGTATGCGTCACCGTGGCTCTCACTCACAATCTATGAAGGACCGAAGAGATGAAGCCTCCGCAATGGATAAAGACCATTCAATGATGGGTCGTAAGTATGATGATGTTATGACTATGGATGCAGAAGACAACGACAACATAACGGAAATGGAATTAACCTATGAAGGCCATGTTATTATTGAGATGGATGAGTTAGAGTCAAACTATTTATTCGCACAAGGTATGGTAAAAGATTGGTGGATTAAATATGGAACACTATACATAGAATTAGAGGATGGCACCGTAAAAGAAGAAAGTATTGATGTATCTAGGGCCTACGATACCATAGATACAAAATATCCTACCGCTATTATGATAAAAGATAAAGAAGGCAAGTGGCATAGGCACGAGGCAGAAGAAATCAAAACTATGTATGCACAGGGCTATAATGACAAAATGGATGAATCTATGGGTATGCGTCACCG
>MDTC01093249.1_pt1 | contig 13736 bp, 15 predicted proteins | sample 811181 | NCBI WGS metagenome assembly MDTC01 (sample SAMN05326644, study PRJNA326480) | marine metagenome | isolation source: seawater | place: Pacific Ocean: North | collected 2011
CGAAGAAAAGATAACTTTGATTGGTGAAAAGATCCCAGTCGAGATAAAGTCATGATCTTCTTTGGATCTCGGTGATCTACGTTAAACATATTTAATTAATGTAATCTCTATAAAAATTAAACCAGTTGTTTCCTAAAATTAATTTTATTTCTTTATCATCAAAACCTACTGATTTTAAGCCTTTCTCAAGATTGACAAAACCCCTAGCATCTTGAAACCATGAGGGTTGATCAGGAAATGCTGCGTTTGACACACTTCCCTCCCCATAATCTTTTGTTTTAGTCCATGTACCGTTTCTCATCCACTCTACAACAGAGTCAGGCTGCTTTAGACATAAGTCAGATCCAATGCCAACTTGGGTTACCCCCATAATCTCTGCTGTTTGAGCAACCATTGAACAAAAACTATCAAGAGTACAATTAGTTCCATCAAGGAGATGATGAGGATATAAAGACAATCCAAGCATTCCACCTGATGCACCAAGCTCTTTTAAAAGTTCGCTTGATTTATTTCGACGAGCAGAATGCCAAAAAGCTGGATTTGCATGAGTAATAGCAATCGGTTTTTCAGATAATTCTATTGCATCAAATGTAGATCTCTCAGCAGAATGAGACATATCAACTACCACACCAACTCTATTCATTTCTCTAATCACTTCCTTCCCCATGCGAGTAACTCCACTGTCATTTTTTTCATAGCATCCAGTGGCTAAAAGTGATTGATTATTATAAGTGAGTTGCATAAATACAGCTCCGAGCTTATGTACCTCTTCAACTAAATATATATCATCTTCAATTGGAGAGCAGTTTTGAAAGCCAAAAAAAATAGCGGTTTTACTTTCTTCTTTCGCTTTTTCAATATCTTTAAATGTTTTTCCATGAAAAATTAAATCTGGAAACTGATCAAAATATTGGTTCCAATCAGCAATGTTTTTCTGAAGTTCATCAAAGTCTTCATGATAAGCTATAGTAACATGAACCGCATCTAGTCCTGCATCTCTATTTATTTTAAAAATTTCTTTAGACCAATTACAGTATTGTAAGTTGTCGATCTTGAAGTCCAAAATTTGATCCATGATTATTTATATTATTTATTTCAATGAGATAAGCCAATTATTATGCAAAATTAAAGCTTTTTTCTCATTAAAAAAATAAAGAATTTATTTTTTCCATCTTAGAGGTTGAGTCTAGACGTGTATATAATTTTCAGCTACCATTTCTCAACAATTTAGGATTTTGTTCAAAAAATATCTTATTCCTTAGGAGGAAAAATGACTGATTTAGAAGTGCACGTTAATCAACCTGGTCGTGATAAGCTAGTAAAAGCGGTTCGAGAAAAAATTAATGAATTAGGGATTACTTATATTTATTTTCAATTCATTTCAGTAACGGGACGAATAGTTGGAAAAGGAATTCCAGCGGCCCATTGGGAACGAACTGCAGAAAAAGGTTTTCAGCTTGTATATGGTTCAACAGCCAATTTATTTATTGATAGACATGGTGATTATATTGGGTACGGACCCGAAGCGATGGAACTAGTAGGCATTCCTGATCCAGAAACATTTGCACAACTTCCTTGGGATAAGAGAGTGGCAAGAGTTTATTGTACTTGTTTTAGAAATAGAGAAGAGAGAGAAAACCCAGGTGGTCACTTAACTGCTGATTGTCGAGGAAATTTACGTATCCATCACAACGAATTTAAAAAGAAACATGGAGGCATGCAATTAAGAGTTGGAACAGAACCTGAAATGATGTGGTTGAAAAGGGATGAGAAGGGCGCTCCAACTGGAGAAGGTTTCTCAAAACCTTACTGCTACCACATTGATCAATTCGAATCTTTGAGGCCCGTATTCATGAAGGTGATTGAATATTCGAATGCTATGGGACTTGACATGATTCAAGGTGATCATGAAGACGCACCCGGTCAACTTGAATTAAACTGGATGTTTGATGATGTGCTAAGAAATGCAGATCGTCTTTCTACATATAGACAAATATGTGCTCAAGTTGCACGGGAGCATAACTTGATAGCTTGTTTTATGACTAAGCCATTCATGGGTGTATCTGCAAGTGGATGTCATACAAATATGTCTTTGTGGACGGGCGGTGAAGATAAGGTCAATAAACTTGGCCACAAATCTATTCCTGGTGCTGACGATGTATTTACATATGTTGAAGGTGGCGAGAACTTGTTCATGCCTGATACTGATGATCAGCAGATGCCAGGAAAAGTAGGCTTACAGGCAATTGGGGGGGTAATGAAACACCTTGGCGCTCTAACTGCCATTGGTTCTTCAACAGTGAATTCATATAGACGTTTATGGGATCAAGGGTTTTGGGCCCCAGTTTACGCTGATTGGGGTTATCAGAATAGAACATGTGGATTAAGAGTATCTGCTCCAGGAAGATTTGAGTATAGATCAGTTGATTCTATGCATAATCCTTATTTGATGGGCTCAGGCTTACTCGCTGCTTTTGATGACGGCATTAAAAATGACATTGATCCAGGGAAACCTGAAAACACAAATATGTACGAGGCAGTAGCTGCTGGAAAAGATGTTAAAAAACTCCCGTTAAGTCTCGGTGAGGCATTAGATCAACTTGATCAAGATGAAACAATAAAAGGATCGATGCCTGATGAAATGTATAAAGTCTTTAAACATTATAAAAGGGATGAATGGGAAAAGTTTTTAGGTGCGACCACTCAGTGGGATCTAGATACTTATCTTGATTGTCTTCCATAAACTTTAAAAAGGAAAAAATTATATGTGTGGAATAGCTGGTCTAATTCATAAGAATAAAACTGTAGATATTGGACAAGAACTCCAAGATATGCTGCAGGCCTTAAAACACAGAGGTCCGGATTCAACGGGGTTTGCACTATATGGTGAAGGGCATGATGATAATTTTATTATGCGATTTAAAGTAGGTGAAAATGTTAAAGAGGGAAGCAGCGCTATTAATGAAGGAAGTGAAATATATGACTTAAGAAAAGTGCAAGTTGATAAATATCTTATAGAACTCGGCGCCGAGGTTGTTAGTGAAGAGCAAATCACTCCTTACTCATTTAGATATGTATTAAAATATGATGAAGACTTGATGGAATTTTCAAAAAAAATTGAAAGCGTTGAGATGACTGAAATTTTATCGATTGGAAAAAGTTTAGAGTTAGTGAAAGATATTGGTGATGCAGGCGTTGTGTCAGAGCAGTATGGATTAAATAAAATTAAGGGAACTCATGGAATTGGTCATACAAGAATGGCTACAGAGTCAGGAGTTGATATTCGTTCAGCACATCCGTTTTGGGGATATCCATTTAGCGATGTATCAGTGGTACATAACGGTCAATTAACAAATTACTGGAATAATCGCAGAGCATTAGAAAATAAAGGTATGAGATTTATGTCTGAATGTGACTCAGAATTAATAGCAGTTTATCTCGCAGAAAAAATGAGAAAAGGTGTCTCTTTAGAAGAAGGAATGAGAGACTCTTTATCTGAGTTAGATGGTGTGTTCACATATTTGGTGGCTACAAAAGATTCTCTTGGAATGGCCAAGGATACTATGGCTGCAAAACCTATGGTTTTGTATGAGTCAGATGATTTAATCGCACTAGGTTCAGAGGAGATTGCAATTAGAACATTGCTTCCTCAAGAAATAGACACATATGATCCATATGATGGAGAGGTAAAAGTATGGCAAATTTAAAGAAAGACTCAAAAGCTGACACAATGGGGCTTCATTCTGAAGCTCTTAAAGGTAGAACTCAGCAGGTATTTTTTGACTCAGAAGCAGCAGAAAATTTTTATTATTACGGAGCTTATGATGTCGATTTTAATAAAAGAATTGAAGTTGATGCTCAAGATTTAACCTGTAGGCAATTAAATGAAAACCTTCATTCATTAATGGATGAGGGATACGGAACTGTTGTTGTAAAAAATCCAGCGGGTAAACACAGTTTAGGAGTGGGTATATTGAATAAATTAAACTTAATTTTTGAAGGATCTCTTGGCTACTTTGGTGTTGGATCAATTGATGGACCGACTGTTCGTATTACAGGAAGAGTTGGATGGTCTTGTGCTGAAAACATGTTGGCTGGTAAAGTTGTAATAGAAAAAAATGCTGGATCTTGTTTTGGGGCAGCAATTCGTGGCGGTGATTTGATTTGTAAAGGAAGTGTTGGAGCTAGAACTGGAATTGATATGAAGGGTGGAACTATTATCATTGGAGGTGATGCTGGTGCGTTTACTGGCTTCATGATGCAGCGTGGTAGGATTATTATTTTAGGTGATGCTGGCGCAAATCTTGGTGACTCAATGTATGACGGAACAATGTTTATTGGAGGTAGTATTAAATCATTTGGCAGTGATGCTGTTGAGGCTGAGTTAACTAAAGATGATATTTCTTGGCTTAAAAGAAAATTAAAAGTTGCTGAGATTGGATCAGATTTTGATGTTTCAAAAATGACTAAGGTTGTTTCAGGTAAAAAACTTTGGAACTACGATGCACTTGAACCAACTGAAAGAAAAGGAGCTATTTAAGAGTATGGTCAAAAAAAATAAAAAAAGTAATGGAAATGGAAAAGTGACTGATAGAAATAAAAGTTTGCTTGGTCAAAATGCAATTTTTACACCAGAGGTAATGGATGATATTCACATTAAAGCAGAGTTAGGTCGATACAGAATGCGTGGAATGGCTTTGATGAAAAAGATTCCAACATTTGACGACCTTGTTTTCTTGCCAGGAACCCTTACTCGTTTTGTAATTGAGGGTTATAGAGAAAAATGTGAGACTAAAACTATCATCGGACCAAATTGTAAAAATCCAATTGATCTTGAAATACCAGTTTATATTACTGGTATGAGTTTTGGGGCACTTTCTTATGAAGCTAAAACTGCATTAGCCCGTGGAGCAACTATGGCTGGAAGCGCAACATGCTCAGGAGAGGGTGGAATGATTCCGGACGAACGACGTTATTCTCAAAAATGGTTTTATCAATGTATTCAATCTAGATATGGATTTAATCCACATCATGCACAATTAGCAGATGGAATTGAAGTTTTTATCGGCCAAGGTCAAAAAGTTGGCATGGGCGGCCATTTAATGGGACAAAAAGTGACTGATCAGGTAGCTGAAATGAGATCGTTACCATCTGGTATTGATCAAAGATCTCCTGCTCGACACCCTGACTGGCTTGGTCCAGACGATCTTGCCTTGAAGGTTGAAGAATTAAGAGAGCTTACAAATAATGAAATTCCTATTCAATTGAAACTTGGAGCTTCAAAGGTTTATGATGATGTAAGAATGGCTGCAAAATGTAATCCAGATTCTATTTTTTTAGATGGAATGGAAGGTTCAACTGGAGCTGGACCTCATATAGCAGCTGCTAATACTGGTATACCAGGTATAGCTGCAATCAGAGAAGCTAGAAGGGCTTTAGATGATGTCGGCAAGACTGGTGATGTAACTTTAATCTATGCTGGCGGTGTTCGTGATGGAGCAGATATGGCAAAAGCTTTGGCTTTAGGAGCTGATGCTATAGCAATTGGAACTGCAGCCTTAATTGCACTAAACTGTAATAAGGAAATACCAGAGTCTAATTTTGAAAAAGAAATGGGTGTTCCAGCAGGTCACTGTTACCATTGTCACACAGGAAGATGTCCAGTCGGAGTAGCTACGCAGGATCCGAAGTTGAGAAAAAGACTGAATCCCGATGATGCTGCTTTAAGAGTTTATAATTATCTTCATACAATGACTTTGGAATGTCAGCTTTTAGCTCGAGCATGTGGTAAAACTAATATTCATTCTTTAGAGCCCGAAGATTTGGCTGCCTTAACAATGGAAGCATCAGCACTCGCAAAGGTTCCACTAAGTGGAACTAATCATACTGTTGGTGTGGACGATTTCCATAGAATTTAAATTGGATTAAAGTTTATGAAAAAAGTAAAAAAGAAAATTGTAAAAAAGGCTTCTGCAAAGAAAAGTGCTACTAAGCCTAAGGCAAAAGAGACAGCTCGTGAAAAAATGATCGGTCAGCATATTGGCTACCGATATGATGTAAACTTATTGCCTGACTATTCAAAAATTACTCCATTCTTAGCGAAATATATTGAGGCTATGGGATGGGATGATTTAAATTGGTTGGAAGATGTTCACATGGGTTATGAAGAAGGCCGGCCGGCTGTATTTGATCGCAATGCAAATGGTTGGGTTACGATTCCTAAAAATATAAAATTACCAAAAGATCAACAAGACAGAGATATGATTGCTCGAGAACTTTTAATCAAATTTCAGATGTCCCCAAATCATCCTCTAGTCGATCTTAAAAAAGCATATAAAAAAGGTATATAAATTACTGATAATTATTAGTTATTTTAAAATTCATAAGATTCAATGGGTTATATGATTTTCTCATAACTTCTTGATTCTTATGGATTCTACTTGGTTGAGCCCCCGCTCATTAATAATAAACTAATTATATTAGGTTTAATTTTTAAATTGAGGGGAAAAATATGGAAGATCAATTAGTTGCTCTTACCACGATCTTTACAGAAATGTATTACTGGTTAACAGTAGTTCTCATGTTCCTGATTCATGTCGGGTTCTGTATGTATGAAGTAGGGGTCTCAAGATATAAACATCATCAGCATACTTTGATGAAGAATACAATGTTGATACCACTTGTAACTATCACTTGGTATTTCTTTGGTTGGTGGATTTATTCAGCATTCGTTAACGGACCTTATATGGCTGAGTCTATAATGGATGGAAATTCTGGATTACAACTTGGAGGTGGTTTTGGTGCTAATGATATGGCAAACCCAATTAGCTCCGTTATGGCAGTTAATTTAGGAGATCATATTAACGGTGTATTCTGGGCAGCTTTTCTATTATTTTCTTGGACAGCGGCATCTATTGTTTCTGGAGCAGTCATCGAAAGAATTCGGATTAGTGCTTTTGGAATTTTAGCAATTGCAATTGGTTCTGTTTTTTGGACAATTGATGCTTCATGGGGATGGCATTTTGATGGTTGGATGGTTAAAGTTCTTGGTTATCATGATGCTTATGCTTCTGGGGTAATTCACGCAGTCTGTGGTGGATTTGCCCTAGGAGTGCTTATCGTTTTAGGTCCTAGAATTGGAAAGTTCGTAAATGGAAATCCTGTTAACATAGGACCGAGAAATCCATGGTTAGTGACCCTAGGATTATTCTTAATCTATACAGGTTTCTGGGGTTTCTATGCTGCATGTAATGTTCCAATTATTGACTTACAAGGAGAATATGGACTTGAAGGAACATACTTCACTGCAACAACCATTTATTTAACTCCAACAACGCTAAGTGGAATTACATTTAACTTCCTTATGTCGTTAGCTGGTGGATTACTGGCTGGCTATGTTGTCTCTAAAGGTGATCCATTCTGGACCTACTCAAGTGGACTGGCAGGAATTATATGTGCATCTGCTGGTAATGATTTATATCATCCACTTCAATCGATGGTCATTGCCATGGTTGGTGTTGTGATTATGCATAGATTACACTTCTGGGTTGAGCGTCGTTTCAAAATTGATGACGCTGTTGGAGCAGTTGCGGTTCATGGTTATGCCGGAGTCGTTGGATTAGTCATATGTGGATTTGTTCTTTGGGGCTATCCTTCTTCTGGATATTGGGACACACCAATCAATCCAGTAGGGATGATCATTGGAGCAATCATCATGTTTGGTCTTCTTGGTCTTCTTCCAGGCTATGTAATTGCAAAAATACTTAATAGTATGGGTAAATTACGTATTCCAAAAGAGGTAGAGCTCGCTGGAATGGACTTTGATACAATGGAGGCAGCTAAGAATGATCAAAAAGTCTATGCTGCTGCAGAAAAATAAAAGAAAGGGTAAATTATGGCTACAGTAACAAACTGGGTTGAACAATTAAATGCTGGTGAAAACGTTGTTTATCCCTTCGCAGGAACAGAGCTGTACTGGCTAATCTTATGTATAGCGATCTGGATTGTATGGCACATCATGACAAGTGCCAGTGAAACAGAGCATATGAATGATCTAGCAAGCAGGAACCCTGGCCCTGATGCACATAAAGATAATATTACCGACTGGTAATATTCTATAAGAAAATTAATAAAGGGCGCTTTTCATTGGCGTCCTTTATTATTCAATATACAATTTTAACAGTATGTCTGAAAAAAAATTAGATGAGCAAGAGTCTGCATCACCTCCTCTTATGAGTAGAATTGCGTTTCCAAAAGCAAAATATGGTCTCTATGTTGCAATCGCGATTATAATTATAGTAATTTCACTTATGTATAAAGATTACGTAATTTAATATTATGAAATTTTTAGTACTGCAGCATATTCCTATTGAGCATCCAGGAATTTTCAGAGACTTTATGAAGAGAGATAATATTGAGATCCACACAGTTGAATTAGATGAGGGTGAGTCTATTCCAGATTTAAAATCATACGATGCAATGATAGTAATGGGTGGACCAATGGACACTTGGCAGGAAGAAGAGTATTCTTGGTTAAAACCTGAAAAGGAAAGTATCTATGAATTTACGTGCATACAAAAAAAACCATATTTAGGACTTTGTTTAGGAGCGCAACTATTAGGAGAAGTAATAGGTGGTAAAGTAAAGAAAATGGAAATTCCTGAAATTGGCGCATTGACAATTGATATTTCAAATCATGAAACCATATTCAAAAATATGCCAAATAAGATTAAGGTTCTTCAATGGCATTCGTATGAAGTATCAAATCTTCCAAAGGACGTTAATTTACTCGCATCATCTAATGAATGCTTAGTTCAGGCATTTTCTTTTAATAAAGCTTTTGGATTACAATTTCATGTTGAACAGACGGAATATACTATTCCGCAGTGGAGTTGTATTCCTGAGTATAAATTAGCTTTGGAGGAAACTCTTGGTGAAGGAGCATTAGAAAAATTTGAAAAAGATATCAGTTATAATTTGATTGATTTTAATAAAAAAGCTGAGCAAATATATAATAATTTCCTTCAAGTTTTTTAATTACTAAAATATAATTCAAAAAAATAACTATGAAAAAGAAATTCTCTTATTCATCTAGCGATGAACTATCAAGGCCACGAAAATTTATTGTTAATAGTATTGAAAGAATAAGTGGTCGAAAGAAATTAGAAAAACTGTATGAATCATATGATGAAGAAACAAGAGACCCGTATTTGTTCTGGTCAGATGTCAAAGATCTTCTTAAATTAAAAATAAATATTAAATCAAAGAAGAAATTTAGAATTCCCAAAAAGGGCCCATTAATAATAATAGCTAATCATCCATTTGGTATCATTGATGGAATTATTTTATCATCAATGGTCTCTGAGGTTCGAACAGATTTTAAGATTATCACAATGGATGTTCTTAAATTTACAAAGGCTTCAGAACAATTTATTCTTCCAGTGGACTTTAGTAATTCAAAAAAAGCTATTAAAAATAATATTCAAACAGGCAGAAAAGCAAAAAAATATCTTGATGAAGGGGGAGTAGTTATTTTTTTCCCTGCTGGTGGAGTTGCGGTTGCAAAAAAAATAAAAGCACCCGCTATTGATGCTGAATGGGGCAACTTACTTGGTTCTCTTGTTTTAAAAACAAATGCTGATGTTCTACCAGTCTTTTTTGATGGTAAGAATGGTATTCTATTTCATTTATTTGCCTCAAAATTGAAAAGCCAAACCTTAAAGTATTCTTCATACCTTCATGAAACAAAAAGAAAGATTGGTAAAACAATTAATCTACACTGTGGACCGTTGATCAAAAATGAAACATTAAAAGTTATAGATGATAAAAAACAGATTACATTAATGTTGAGAGATTTTACAATGTCTTTGCCAATGCAATCTCTTTAATTCATTTATTTTGATTTTTTTTAAAATAATTGTAACATAACCTGTGCTGCAAAAATCTCCCATTTTAAAGTCAGTTGTTAAATCTCTACCTTTCAATTGGTACTTTAAAGAGTCTCATTTTAAGAAAGAATTGGATAAAATTTGGTCAGATGAATGGATTTATGCATGTCATGAAAATAGTATTAAGGAGCCACTTAGTTTTATTACATTACAAATAGCTCAATTTAATATCATTATTTTAAGATCTAAAGATGGTGATGTCTGTTCTTATTTAAATACTTGCAATCATAGAGGCTCGACACTTTGTAAAGATTCACAAGGAAAATTAAAAACACCTTTACTTTCTTGTCCATATCATCAATGGGCCTACAATACATCAGATGGAAAGCTTGTTAAAACCTCTTCATTCATGACACCTAAAGATTTTGATAAATCGAAATTAAGTTTAAAAAAGGTTAAATTTAAAATATGGAATGGATTAATTTTCATTAATCTTTCAAAAAAAAATACTCCATGGAATCTAAAAAGTAGATTTCAAGATTATGACTCAATTATATCTGAAATAGAGTTTGAAAAATTTGAATTGGGACATCAATGGAGCAAGATAATAAATTGTAACTGGAAAATATTTTGGGAGAATTATAGTGAATGTCTTCATTGTCCAAATATCCATCCAGAATTATCTGACTTAGTACCAATTTATAGCAGACGTTTAATGGATATTAAGGAGGATCCTGATTGGAAAGAAAAAATAAAAAATGATGATCCAAAATTTAGAGGCGGTTTAAGAAAAGGCTCAGAAACTTGGTCACTTGATGGAAGTGCTCAAGGAAAAATTATTCAAAAATTAAAAGGTAAAAATGATTTTACTGGTCATATTTATATTACGAATTGGCCCTCAATGTTTTTAGCAATTTTTGCTGACCATGTAAGAGTTGTTCGAATATTGCCAATTAGTAATGAACAAACTGAGGTATCTGCAGAGTGGTTATTTGAAAAAGAAACTTATAATGACAAAAAATATGACAAAAAAAATGTAATTGATTTTGCTATAAAAGTTATGTCTCAAGATGGAGAAGCATGTGAATTAAACCAAAAAGGGCTTTATAATCCAGGAATAAACTCTGGAGTATTAATGCCAGAGGAGTATGAAGTAAAACGATTTCAGGACTGGGTAAGAAGTAAAGTCAAATAATTCTTATCTTAATAAAGATTACATATCAATTTTGATGTATTCTTCTTAAAATGTCGCGTTTATTTCCAGTATTGTTTATTTTATTATGGGCTTCTGCATTTGTAACAAGTAAAGCAATAGTCACTGACTCTTCTCCATTTGCCGCCCTTAGCTTAAGATTTGGTTTTGTAAGTTTTGGTTTCTTTTTATTTTGTCTTTTTACAAACAATAAAATAATTTTGCCAATCAAAATTTTTTTCAAAGCGTCAGTGATTGGAATTTGTTTTCATGGCTTATATTTAGGAGGTGTTTTTTATGCTATTGATAAAAATTTATCTGTAGGAATTACCGCAATAATAGTCTCATTACAGCCAATACTTACTGCTATATTTGCAGGGCCATTGCTAAAAGAAGTTGTGACATGGAAACAGTGGTTAGGAATTATACTAGGTTTTATTGGAACACTTCTAGTTATCGGGTTTGACATTGGAGAGTCTATTCCCATAATTGCATTGGTTGCTTCTATTATAGGGTTGATGGCAATAACATCTGGAACACTGCTGCAAAGAAAAATTGGAATTGATATACCTTTGGCAACAAGCAATTTTTATCAAGCTTTCAGTGCTTTCGTATTTCTCATAATTGTAACTTATCTTTTTGAAAGTCCATTTATCAATTTTTCGAGAGACTTCATTCTTTCAATGAGTTGGCAAATAATTTTTGTTTCTTTTGGAGCTTTTACAATTCTGCAATATTTAATAAATACTGGTACTGCGAGTAGAACAGCTACATTGTTTTTCTTAGTGCCTCCAGTCTCTGTTGTAATGGCATGGCTTTTTTTAAATGAACAAATGAACATCATTGATATTATGGGATTAGTGATTGCGACAATAGGAGTGTATATAGCAACAAGGAAATAATTTTTTATTTATCTCTATTTTGAAGCTTAAGATAATTCAATATAAAGAGACTTATAAAAGAAATATAAAAGCCAAGAAGAGTAGAAGAGATCATTGTTTCTACTAGATGATGAGTATTAATAAAAGTAAATAATTTTTCTATTAATTGGTCTAAAAAGATAAAACCGACTAGAGCAATTACTCCAGACATAAATTTTAATGTAAGGTTAAATGAATTATTAAATTCAAAAAATCTTTTGTCTATAAATTGACCAAGCCAAAACCCAATGATTAAAAATCCTAATGCAATGACAATTGAATTATTGTCATTTGGCCAAATAAATAGAAGAGTTATTATAAACAAAAAATATATTAACCCTGGATATTTATAATCAAATCGTTTTAAGAAAAGAAGTTTATTTTTTAATAGTAGTTCAATGAATAATAGTGAAATTACTCCTAGAATTATCCCTCCAATAACATCTCCTATATCATGTACACCAAGATATATCCTACTGAAAGATACTGAGACTAGAAGGAACATAGCCAATGCTTTAATAAATATATTGTTACTTTTTAAAAAAATGAATCCCCATATCACAACAGCTAAGTGAGCGTGACCACTTGGAAATCCAAATGATGGATCAAAAGTATTAAGCCAAGGATCAATATTTAGAGAGTTATCTGGTCGAGGGTCTTCAAAAAAAGACTTAGCGAGTGAATTTATAAGTGCACTTATGAAAACGAATTGTGGAAGAGCACTATAAATTTTTCGATCACAGAACCAGTAACAAAATGGAATAAAAAGAAATAAAAAATCACTGTAACCTAACCATGTTATATACTGAAATAGTGGAGTAATTGTTGGACTTCTAATTGATAATATCCATTCCATATTGATTAATTAAACAAAGTGCCAGGGGCATTTACGTTCTTTACTTCAGAAATATTTAACATATTCCATGCTAGCGCCAAATTTGAAGAGATTACTGGTTTTTTTATTAATTTTTCTGCTTCGCTAATAATATTAAATGTTTTTAAGTTTGTACAAGATGCAAACACCACCTCGTTAGTCGAGTTATTAACATCAATCATTGCGCGGAGCGTATCATTCTCTGATATCTTAGCGACAACAGAGTCATTATCTTCCTCAAAACATATTATATTAGTTATCTCAAATCCTTTTTTTTCTAAATAATTTTTTAATACTTCAGTAACTGTAGTAGAATAAGGTGATACAAAAGCAATTTTTTTACAATTAAGTTTCTTCATTGCTTTTATTACAGAGTCTATAGGGTCCGTAACTTGAGTATCTTTATGCTTTGATTGAATTAACGACTTAACCTTATCTGTACCAATAATCGTTGATGCAGATGTGCATGCATAACCAATTACATCATATCTTGCAGTACTTGGAAGAAGTTCGGCAGCTGCAGGTAAATCAATCTCCATTTGAGACAATGTTTCAGGCGTTACTTTTGAACGACACGGTATTCTAGAGTGTAATAGCGATATATTATTATCAATTATTGATCGAAATTCTTGTTCAATTGTTTCATCTGACTTTAAGACAATTAGACCTAGGCTTGCTTTATAGAAATCTGGTTTTATTAATTGAAAGTCATAAGACATATTTATAATATTATATATGTTATTGATTTAATTCAATAAATTTAAATTTGGAATTCTTGTGATAATAAAACGAATTATATATAATTTTTATACCATTTCACATGGTTAAAAAGTGGCCGATCTACATCGGTTAAAAGTAGGTTA
>MDTC01190331.1_pt1 | contig 13736 bp, 24 predicted proteins | sample 811181 | NCBI WGS metagenome assembly MDTC01 (sample SAMN05326644, study PRJNA326480) | marine metagenome | isolation source: seawater | place: Pacific Ocean: North | collected 2011
ATTTCAAAAAATGATGGCTCTTTTAAAAAAATGATAAAGCAGGCACCAATAAATATATTAACAGAAATGGGTGCTGAGTCAGCAACCACATTGCTACAAGAAACATCAACAGTTCTCCATGATATACAGAGTGATTTAAAAATAGCCTTAGATAACCAAGACAATCCTCAATACGATGGTCCGGGTGTGGGAGAACTTCTAACGGATTATTTACAAACAACGGTTATAGCAGCAGGTGTTGGTGCGGGAGGAACGCTGGGAGTAACAGGTGGCATAAAATATACTGGAGATTCTTTAGGAAAACTAGCAAAAGCAGGAATACAGAAAGGGTCTGATTATATAGAAGCACACACAAAAGTCTTAAGTAATGTTGAGAAGTCACAAAGACCTTTGAACAAACTTACAATGGATGCATCAAATAATGAATCTTTTGAAGACTTTATAAATCAAGATGAATTTATAGAAAAAATAGCAACTGACATTGTTTCTCTTGATATAGACGCATACGACAGAGAGACAAAACCAGACAGGGTTAAGTTTCCAATAATGGACAGACCTGTAAAAGCAAGAAGCGTTCTTAATAGAAGGATAAACAAAGACTTTTACAGACTACCAGAACTTGCTTATGCTCTCGGTATTAGCGTAAAAGATATTCCAAAAAATTATTGGTCAAAAACTGGTGCCAAAGACTTTGATGAGTTGCAGATATTTTTTGAAGAAGAGGGATTTTTAAATCCTAATAAAATACAAAATCTTAATTCAACAAAACCAGAAGAAGATAGAACTGAACAAATTATGGAGTTAATAGCTAACAACCCAGAAAATATAACAGCCATTGAGGATAGAGGTGGTTTTGAAAATCAATACGATTTAGCAATGTATACTTTTCTAAAAGGTCAAAAAGAATCTTTGGATTCAAGCAAAATACAAAATAAAAATAAACTTAAGGGTCCTGATGTTATTGAGTCTCTAAGCAGGCTTGAAGAAAAAGGAGAAGTTATAGAAGATGAAAACGGATGGCGTATTGTTGATAACAGAGACTCAGACATAGTTCCTTTGGATGTAGAAACAACCGAGTTTACACAACAAGACATGGAAAGTATTCCTGTTGATGAATATACACAAGATCAACAAGCCGATCAGCAACAAGAAATAGAGAAGGGTTCTGTAGTACCAGTAATAGTTGCCCCAAAAAGAATTAAAAAAAATAAAGTAGCTGACGATCCAGATCCTAAAGACTCTTTTGAATACAATGATGTAAGTGGCATGATGAATTTCTTTGAAGGAATTAACATGAAATTTGCTGACAAGTATTCTCATTGGAGAAAGCTAGAAAAAGATTTAGTTAATGAGATTGGGTTTGATGGAGTTGAGCAATACTTAAAAGAAGCTGGAATAGATCCTTCTAAAAGAGACTGGAGAGTTGGAGTTCAGTCAGACATATATCAAGGACCTGTTGTAGAGACTAGTAATGTTATCCAACAAGAAATAATACCGAAGCTAGTAAAACATTTAGAAGAAAATAATATTGATTTAGAATCTTTTGATCATTTTCTTTACAGCCTTCATGCCACAGAAAGAAACAATTTCATCAAGGAATCTAATACACAAGAGTTAAAAACTCTTAATGTGCTAGAAAAAAATGGAAAAATAACACCAAAGCAAAAGAAAAGGATAGAAGTTTTAAAAGAAAGAATAGAAACAGGCAAGGGTTCTGGTGTTACTACTGAGGACGCACAAGACACCTTAAGAGAATATGGTGTAGAAATAATGGATGACGGGACTGCTGTTGCTAAGAGTGAGAAGGGAAAAAATCTTCTTAGCGGATATGAAGACTTTGTTACTACATTACTTGACATGAAAAGAGATGCCTATAGAGAGTCGGGTCTGGTTGATGAAAATCAGATAGACGATTGGAATGAAAGATATAAGTATTATGTTCCCTTAAAAGGTTTTGCCGAAAATACCCTAGAAGTAGATGGGGTTACTATGCAGAAAAAACAATCCACTAATGGGCTTATTAATAAATCCTTAGGCACTCCCAAGACTATAGAAAAAGCAGCCAAAGGTAGAGATTCCGTAGCAGCCTCGCCGTTAACCCAAACACTGTCAGATGTTATGGCTTCTAAAATTTACGCACAAAAGAACAGGGTTCATAAAGCTGCTGGAGACATGGCACTTGCATTTCCAAGCTCAAAACTTTGGGATGTTAAACCAGACAATACAGGAAAAACATGGGCTTTTGACGCAAACCCAAGACTTCCAAACACTTCACAAATAAGCTTTAAAAGTAACGGTAAGTCTTACTCGTTATTATTAAAAAGCAAAAAGCTCTCTGTTGGCTTGGAACATATGGACAACTCTGTAAATGAAATGCTGTACAAAGCATCAAGACCATTAGTTTCTTACCTTTCCTATATGAACACATCTGTAGATCCTGAATTTGTTGTTAACAACTTTATGAGAGATGTACAAACTGGTTACTATAACCTTTTAACAGAAAGAGATATGAAAGGTGGAAGATTTGAGGGGGTATCCACTCTAGCCCGTGAAGATGTTGCAAAGAATTTTAATGCGAAATCTTTGTTTAAAAACATGAAGTCATACTTTGTATATGAAAGAAATAGAAATTCTAAAAACCCAATGAATAGGGAAAGTTATGAATATAAATTAATTAAAGCTTTCAAAGAGTCAGGAGGGCAGACAGGATTCTTAGACCAAAAGACATTAGAGCAAAGACAAGAACACATGAAAAAACTAATGGATATGTATCAGGGAGATTTTAAGGCTAGTGCATTAAGAGCAAAAGACATAGCATTAGATTTTATTGAAGACACAAACTTTGCCGTTGAGAATGCTTCTAGGATTACTGCATTTGAAGCTTATGTAAATGCAAAAGGCGGTTTAGATAAAGTCTCACAAGCTGATCTTGATAGAGCCGCTGCGTTAGCAAAAAACTTAACAGTAAACTTTAACCGGGGTGGCACAAGTACAGGAAAGATAGGATCTATGTATCTATTCTTTAACGCAAGTGTTCAGGGAACCATGAACGTCTTCAGAGGCATGGGCACAAAACAAAAGCAGGACATATTTAAAGGGATATATGCATTAGGTGCAGCAACTACAATGACCAACATCATGTCAAGCGGGGAAGATAAAGAAGGTCTTTACTACGAAAAAATATCTGACTTTGATAAAATGACTGGCATAATAATGATGTTGCCAAACGTATCTGAAATAGACGGAAAGTTTACTGTAGAGAAGTATGGTATCTCTGGTCAAGGCAAAAGATACTTTATGATTGACAACAACGGCAAGAAAAGACCTGTTGCCATCAAGATACCATTGCCTTATGGATATGCTTTCTTTCACAATCTAGGAAGAATTACAACAGAAATTGCTATGGCTAAGGGAATAGATAACTATGACAGAGACATAGGTGAGGCTTCATTAGAGCTTGGTCAGTCCCTTATCTCGAACTACAGCCCACTAGGTTTTGATAATAGCGACAACCTTTTTAAAAATATTACCAAGACATTAACTCCAGATTCTGTGTTTAAAATTCCAGCAAAACAGATTACAGAACTTCTTGTTAATGAAGATTTCTTTGGAGCACCTATATACTTTCAAAACTTCCCAGGTCAAAGCAAGCCAAGCTCTTGGCATGAAAAAAACAAAACTATGGATTACCTAGAAGACTTTACTAAGTTTATAAATGAAGAAACCGGGGGAACTGATTATGCCCCAGGTAAAGTTGATATAGATCCATCAATAATACAGTATAGTTTTGATTATATGCTTGGCGGTCTTGGTAGAACTGGAAGAAGATTTTTACAAATAGGGACTGATGATAAGACTCCTTTAGAGCAAAAACCATTTGTCAGAAGATTGTTGGTGACAACTAGGGATGTTGAAGACAGCAGTAAATTTTTTGACAACTACACCAATCTTCTTAGCATTCAATCAAGATACAATGACGGAAAGGATTCCAAAATAAGAGATAATGATGATTGGTTACAGGGCTCAGAACCTTGGGCTAAAGACTTAATAAATACAAAAAGTGAAAGACTTACCAGGGCTAGGGGAAATAAATCGCCACTTAACAAAGCCGTTAAAAAAGTAAAATCTTTTAAAGATCAAGAAGACAAGATAAGAAATGATTATTACAAATCTGACAACGATAAGTATGAAGAGTTATTAACCCAAATAAACTTAAAAAGAAATGATTTTTATCAAGAGTTTAATAAAATGGTAGAGGAAGCCAAGAAGCGGGACTAATAAGTACATATACTAGTAGGGGGGAAATATGACAAAGATTATTAACCCCGCTATAAAAACTAAGATATCAGACTATTACTAACCTCACAAGCATCGCTCAAATAATCTTTTGACAGATGTGCATATCTATTAACAATATTAAAGTCAGACCACCCACCAAGATGCTGTAGGGTATGGAGAGGGGTGCCGTTCTGCACATGGTGAGTAGCCCAAGTGTGGCGTATGTCATGCCACCTAAATCCTTGTAAGTCTGCTTTTTTTAAAGCGGTATACCATCCAGTATTAGAAGCCCTGGTTATTCTTCTGCCAGCATAAGTAAAAACATAGGGACCAACCCGATCAATAGAGTCTATAAGATCCTTGCATTTGCTATTTAATGGAACACAAAGGCTTCTTCCATTCTTTGTCTCAGATCCGTCTATAGCTATTTGATCTTCCATGATATCAACCCATTTAAGGTTGAAACAGTTGGACATCCTTACACCAGTTAAAAGAGAAAATATAAAAGGTTTCTGCAAGTGTAAGGGGAGCTCATTATGCAGTTTTTTTATATCATCTAAAGTAAAGTATTTAACCCTTGCAGAGTCTTCTTTTACTTTTTTAATTATAGGCTTGGTGTCCAACCATCCCAATTCTTCATAGGCATACATAAGTATTGCCCTTAAATAACTTAAGTATCTATTAACTGTTCCGGGCTTTCCCTTTATACCAGCTCTGACACTTGCAATGTTTGCTTTGTTTATATCTTGTATATCCATATCTTCAAAACATGGATCAAAATATTTTCTATAAGTAAAATCGTTTTTACCCATATTGTTAAATCTATAGTATTCAGTAACTGCTTCTTTCCATGTATTCATTATGAATCCTTTTTGGTCCGTTTAATAATTCTTTTAATTTCAATGCCCAAAGTTTTTTAAACTCTGGATCCTTAGCTCTTTTCTTTGCCTCATTTAAAGCAACACATCTTCTGGTTATATTATCCACCAACAAGAACCAAAGCCGCTGCAGACAGAAGCATTCCTATAACAGAGATAATAATTAAAGTATCATGTTTCATTTTTTGCCTCCTTCTTATTATCTTTATGTAACTTATAAACCTTTTTGAAGTATTGAATTTCTTCTTGCATGTTTCCCCAAATCTCATCCCTTACTTCTTGTTTTTGTTCCGCATTTAATTTTGTTAGAATTTGGAAGTCTGACTTCTTAGGAGTCCACCATTGGTGGTTTAAAGATTTGTATGCTGGTGAGGGATCCCCGGTGGTTTTCCATCTCCACTCAACAGTTCCGTGATTTGTGTCTTCATTAAAAACTAATAAAGCATTTGGATATATGTCCATATTATTCCCCAATAATTTGTATTGTAAGAATTGTAATCTTTTTATTCTTAATAGTCAAATGGTATATTTTTTAAATGTTTCTAAAGGAACCAAACATGCGATCTTCTTTTGATCATCACCGTTTCCAAGTATAGGCTGAGACTTTATATTATTTATTATGATGCACTCAACAATTTTTTTAGGAGTAATCCACAAGGTTTCTAATCCTGTTTCTATAATCCAAAAGTCTGCCTCTGTGCTAAGAAGTGCCGATGGCTTGTTAAACATAAACAATTCAATAAGAATGTTTCCTGTCTCTTGACTCTTATAATCAACCTTGACTTCTATCTTAAGATTCTTTTCTGGAATAAATATGTCATACGGTTTAAACTTTCCGGGAACAAGAACTGTTGTCGGATATTTTTTTCTAAGTGATATTAGAACTTTGTTTTCTATTTCATGTCCAACCGCTAGATCTTTTTTAAAAGCATCCGATGAGGTTGTCATTATTCTTCTTCGTCTTTTGGTTTACTTGTAAAAGTTTGTCTTATTTCATAGCCTTGAGAAATGTTCTTCATATTTATTCCCTTTCTAACAACCTCTGACAGTTCGTTCCATTCAAGTATTTCATCCTCATACCTTCCGCATGTCTTACACCTCTTGTCACCAAGAGTTGTAGTACAAATACCTCCAGTACACGGAGATCCAGATAACGATCCCTTACCCAGAATAGCCGAGAGCCTCTCAAAATTTGAAAGACCCTTGTCTATATCATCAGCCATTAGGACTCTTCTTTTTCCTTAACTCCTTCTTGCCCAATAACCTTGTAGGTTTCTGGTAGATAAGAAGTAAGGTTAGTTCTTTCAACCTCAGCACCAACTTGGATAAGTCTTACGAGCTCTCCCAAAAGTGGCTGTATTGTTTGTTGATAGAACTGTTGTGCAGCAACAGCTCTGTTAGCTTCTTCAGATAAGTCTTCTATATTATAAGACCTTACCTCTTCGTCTACCTTTACTGTTATTGTTGGTTTTTCTTTATTTTCCATGGTTACTCCTTAAAATGGAAGATCGTCTTCTACGATCCCGGAAGGGAAAACTTCTTCAGATTTTGGTGCTGGTGCTGACGCTCCATAACCTTCTGTCTTTGGCATTACACTAAAACTCATTGCAGGAGCTTTTGGATTTGCCCCCGGTTTTCTTGTCCAGCCATTCAGGAAGTATTGCTTTCCTTCAACATCTATACCCCCAGTAAAGTCTGGTTGTGTTTCTTTTTCTTTCTTATCGTTTTTCCAAATAGATCCACGATTGGTGTTGTCGTACTGTGTCATATTTATTTCTCCTTGTTAGACCAATCCTCTAAAACTTTATTTACAATATAAGCAACCTTACGATCATAATATTTATGACCACTAATCTTGCTAACTTTTACAAGCTTATCGTAGATATCGCTGTCGATTCTTGAACTAATTGATTTTTTACTATTAGCCATTTTATTCCTCCAGTAGTTTGGTATAAATCCTAGAGTCTCCTGCAGATCTGTAACTTTCCATCACATCTCTTGGAATCTCTTGGTCTTTAACCAATCTGGCGTAGTTTATTCTCCCTCTTGCTTGTGTCATGTGACATTTCACTTGTGAGGTACCAAACGCTCCGCCGTGCTTTGTTATTAACAAGGCAGACAGTTCTTTTTTCCTTTCGTCTAGGATAGAAGACCTATCTTTGAGCTGCTTTAGTTCTGTTAAGACGGATGTTAACTCAGATGTTTCATCATCATCTTCAATCGTCTTGTAATTTATTCCGGGTTCCTCTTTATCTTGAGTCCACCTTTCAATATAGTCTGGGTCTAATTTTTTTTCGCCATACCAATCCATAAATTCTTTTGCTTTTGGTATGTATATGCTCGCCCAATCTGGATCTCTTTTAACCCATTCTTCATAGTGCTCATCATCGCTATACCATTGAAAGAAAAGCATTTCGTCAAGGTCCATGCACTCTAATGCCATCTGCATTTGGTGCCAATAATTTCTTTTATCTTCTTTAACATTTTTACACGGCTTGCCTTGTGGACACTTGACTTCTACAGCAGAGACATTCCCACTCCTGCCCTCAAGCATAATGCCGTCTGGAGATATTCCCATCCAATCATATTTTGGATGAACCACAAAAGATGGTTGTGTAATTTTATAACCCATCTTCTCTAAAGATTTTAATGCCAATGGCTCACTGTCTGTGCCATGTTTCATAGCAAACATTGCAAATTGATTAAAAGGATCTTGCGGTAGCTTGTTAGCTTCTCTAAACATATCCCTTCCCAATGCTTCCCATTGATCGCCTTTAGTCCATATACACTCTTGTGCGGTCTTACAAAGCCTTGTACCTGTAATTCTGTTAGCTCTTTGCTGATGCCAAGCTTCTGTCCCTTGTTTTATTTGTACCATTACTTAATTACCTTGCTGTATAAAAGATTTAATTGAACTCTAGTTTCTTTATCGTTGCTTAGTTCTGCAACCTTGTCATATTGTTGAAATAGTTTTAATGCCTTTTCTTTGTCTTTGTAAACTTTTCTTAGTTGGGTTTTAAATTCTTCTATTATGGATACTTCTTCTTGGTCTGCCTCTGGCTTAGAATTTTTATCTACGCCTTCCATCTCTGGCTCAACAACACCCTCAAAAGGAACACAAAAAGTTTCCAATAATGCGTTTCTATAAGCAAAAGATCTTGCTGCTTCAAGGTCTTTGGCTTGTTGTGAAAGGCTATGACCAACATAAGACCTGTCAACAAAAGACCCATCTTCTGTGCATAAGAACCTAAGAGTACCAACGACTCTGGTTAGTGTATTTTTTCCGTCTATAAATTTAGTAGATACATTTAGTCCGGGCTGAACTATTGTGAGTATTTTATTTTCATACAAAGGTTTTGAAAAAGATTGTATGATCTGGTCAATACCTCTGTAGTTATATTTTTGATAGTTATTGACACCTTCTTTTGCGATAGGGTTTAGAACCATGTATTCTTGTACGCATTGTAGTGCCTCGTATATTTTTTCTTTTGCCATAATTATTTCTCCTTGGAATGATTGTAAACTTTATAATTTCTTATAGCAAGTCTTTACAATAATTATTTTTTAAGGTTTAATTGTCTTTCACGAGGGAAAATATGTCATTAGAATACATCACAAAAGTTTTAAGAGTTGAGGTTAACTCTACGCAAAAGCTTATATTAATAGTACTTGCCAACTACTCTGATGAGTTTGGTCAGTCATATCCATCTCACAGAAAACTTACTGAACTTACAAACTTATCCTTAACAGCAATAAAAGATAACTTAAAAAAGCTTAGGGACTTGGGGTTGGTTGATTGGGAAAAGAGAAATAATACAAGCAATCTTTACAAATTAAAGGTGTCGCCGTCAGGTGGCTACCCCCCGCCGTCAGGTGGCTACAATACTAAAGGTAATACTAAACAAATATATATATTAGATTTAGATAGGATGAATGAAATTTTTAAAGAGCAATGCGACAAGGTGTTTTATCAACATAGTGCAAACTCATTTAAAGCAAACGCAAGATGGAAAGAGCTGCGTGAATTGGGGAGAAAAGGAATAGTTTCTCCAAAGACAGGTAAGAAAATAGACCTATCAACAGAGGAGTTCTGGTATAAGTATTTTGACATAGCAAACTCAGAAGGTCATAAGAAATGGATCAGATCATTCTGGGATAAGAAGCCAACCCTTATGACGATGATAGGACTAAATCAATTCGAGGCAATTATAGAGAGAAGGTATGGATAATATATATGAATTAGAAGCAAACATATTGGGGTCAATGGTTTTAGATTACAAAAGATTTCAAAGTGCACAAGAGAAAGGTTTAATGCCAGATGACTTCGAGGTTTACTCTTACAAAGAGGCTTACGAAATAATGGTAAGGGAGAATGCTAACGACATTGTAACAATAAGAACTAATATGAGTAGTGACATTTTATTTAAAGAGGTGCAGGAAGCTAGTGCTTATTGTGTTAGTTCTGCTGGGTTTGACGGATGGCTAAGGCTAATGCAGGACAAATCAGCAAATAATAAACTATTGCGACTTGCAGAAGAGATACCGCAAATAGTCGGGGAAAAAATAAACATTTCTGAAAAAATAGATCGTGTTAATCAATTATTAATTGACAATAAGATAACTAAAAACAATGGCTCTCCAAGAGAGGTAAAAGATATTTTAGAAATTGTACATCAAGAGTTAAAAAATGCAGGGACAAGCCTACAAAACATTGTTAAGACAGGGTTTACACAGATAGACAACAAGATAAAGGGTTTTAAGCCAGGGGATTTGGTAATAGTTGCGGGAAGACCGGGCATGGGCAAGACAACATGGGCTTTAAACATAGCTACAAATAATATATTTAATAATAAAAATGTATTAATTTTTAGTCTTGAAATGACTAATGAGCAATTGATTAAAAAGATTGTTAGTTCTGAATCAGGTATTTCTATTGATAAAATGGATAGCGGTAAATTGTCTGCATCTGATTGGAGTCTTTTTGAGGAGACAAAAAACAAATTAGCAAAGTCAAACCTTTATGTTTACGATAAGTCTCCAATTACCATAGAGACTTTGGTCAACAAGACAAAGGCAATACAGGCTGTAAAACAAATAGACCTTATAGTCGTAGATTATTTACAACTACTTATGACAACAAGCAAAGCCCCAGCAGGATCTGATAACAGAACAGCCTCAATGACTTACATATCAAACTTATTAAAAGGCTTGGCTAAGGAAGTTGGTTGCCCTTTAATATCTTTATCTCAATTAAATCGTGGCGTTGAATCAAGACCAGATAAACGCCCCTTACTTTCTGACTTAAGAGACTCTGGTTCTATAGAACAAGATGCTGATATGGTTATAATGTTATACAGAGCAGACTATTATGATGCATTAGACACGGGTCTGTCTGAAATAATAGTTAAGAAAAATAGAATGGGAGAAATGGGTACATTTGAATTAAGTTTTGACGGCTCATTATCTAAATTTATAGACCCAGAACAAGCAGCTTTCGGGAGAAAAAAAGAATATGGACCAATCTGAAAATTTTCATCAACAATTAAGAGACATAATACCAAGGATATCAGAGGCTAGAGTAAGTGTACTAAAGGCTGATGTTGGTCTTAAAAGAGTATTTTGGAGAGAACTTTGTATTGCAAAAGAGGAAGGCGAAAGAAGTTACAATTCACAAAAATCTAAAGCAGAATCGACTGACGAATATGCACAAGCATCAATGAAAGTTGCTGTGGCTAAAGCATCTCTTGATGCATTACAAACGGAAAAGCTGGCAGTAGATATGCAGTTTGAAGAATGGAGAACCAAAATGGCAAATTTAAGAATGGAAAGAAATAGATATGGGGCATGATAATTTTAAAAGCTTTTGCAGAATGATGCATGAAGAGTGTAGGTCTGAAAGAAGAAAGCACAACGAAAAAGAAATATCCTTTGAGGACTATGTTAAGAACAACAATAAAATGTTATTAAAGAAATATGCAGGGCAGATCCCCAAATAAAGAAGAGAGAGATTGGATGGATGCCATATCTAACTTTGGATGTATTGTCTGTCATCTTTTTTATGATTGTTATTCTCCGTCAGAAGTTCATCACATAGATGGAAAGACAAAGCCAAACGCTCACTTAATGTCATTAAGTCTTTGTTATAAGCATCATAGGGAGGGAGTCAATAACGATCTTTATGTTTCACGACATCCTTTTAAACGAGAGTTTGAGAGAAGATATGGAAAGCAAACAGATCTTTTAATAAAACTAAAGGAGTTAATTAAAAATGAGTAACAATGGAGAATGGAGAGGTGGCAAGGGTTCTGTAAGAAGAAACTCTAACGAAAAATTATATTCAGAAAACTGGGATAAGATTTTTAATAAAAAAAATAAGGAAGACAAATGCCAAAAAGAAAAAAAGAAAAAATAAATTATAAATATAACGAGGGCGAATTAATTAACGAGTTCGCAATGTATGTAGACAAAACATACGAGCAACATTATTCTTTAAATAAGTTTCAGGCAACAGAATTTATTATGGATAGCGGTCATGGAGAAGGATTCTGCATGGGTAATGTAATGAAATATGCACAACGCTATGGCAAAAAAGAGGGAAAGAACAGAGCTGACATACTTAAAGTAATTCATTATGGCTTCTTTGCATTGTATAACCACGATATGCAGAACAAGAAGTGAAGCACCTTACTATTTTTAATGACATAGACACCCTAACCTATGCATATAAGATTGCAAAAATGGAATCTCAAAAGGAAAGAGAGAAATATTTAGAAGATGTAGATGAAAAGTTTTACGATATGTTGTATCTTTTATCTATGCAGATGGGAATATGCAATACCATTGCGAGGCTTTCGACCCGGGAAAAAAGAAAAAAAGCTTGGGAAGAATTACCAGATCATAATAAAGCATTGAAAAGTATGAAGGGTATTGTTTATAACCGGGTAGTTAGAAAATTTAAAAGGAAATAATTATGCCAAAAGGACCAGGAACATACGGAACTACAAGAGGTAGACCGCCAATGAAAAAAGGTAAAAAGAAAACCGCTAAAAAGAAAAAGTAATGGCTTCTAAAAAGAAATCCACAGTTAACTCTGCGGGTAACTATACGAAACCAACTATGCGTAAGAATCTGTTTAATCAAATTAAGGCAGGATCAAAAGGTGGAAGAGCTGGTCAGTGGTCGGCAAGAAAAGCCCAGATGCTAGCAAAAATGTACAGAGCAAAAGGCGGAGGTTATAAGAAATGATTGGTAAATTATTTGACAGGTTTATTGAGTGGAGTCTTAACAGGCAAGAAGAACACTTAATGAAGAAATCCAAGCCCAAGAGAAGAGTTTCAAGGGTAAGACGCAAGGCTAACGCCAAAAAAAAATAAGTTATGCCGTTAAAGAAAGCACAAAAGTCTTTAATTAAATGGACAAAAGAAAAATGGAGAACAGCTAGTGGTAAAAAGTCTAGCAAGACTGGAGAGGTTTATGCTCCAGCTAAGACCATTGCTAAGTTAAAGTCCACAGCCAAGGGTAGGAAGAAACTATCCAAGGCAAACACCGTTAAGAGAAAGGCTACCGCAAAAGGCAAACAACATGCTAAACATGGATTGCACAAGGGAAGGAAAAGGTAATGGCTACAGTAAAAGATACTAAGAGAGTTTCAAACGGAGTCGTCTACAGGGGTAAGAAATATCCCGGATTTAATAAACCAAAAAGAAACAGTGGATCAAGCAAACACAAGATGGAGGTTCTTGCTAAAAAGGGTAATGAAATTAAGGTCGTCAGATTTGGTCATAAAGACTATGGTCATAATTACTCTACTGAAGCTAGGAACAGCTATCTTAAACGATCCGCAGGAATCAAGAACAAATCTGGTGGGCTTACGAAGGATGATAAGTTCTCTGCAAACCACTGGGCTAGAAAGGTCTTATGGTCAGGTAAGGGCGGCAAGAAGAAAAGTCCCTAGCGTCCGTCTTAGATGAATTTATAGCAAATATCGTTTATCATAAGAGGTGTGATCTTATATAGCGAACAAGAACTGCGTAATGCCTACAAGGAATATGTCATTTCTTTTAAAAAAACCCCACATTTAACCGTCCCAACCTTCGTAGAGTTCAGAGAAATCTATGAGGAATACTGGAATTGGTATTTTAATCATGAGCAAAAAAGAAGAACTCACTAATTTATTTAATGACAAGGGATATGAAAGGGTTTCCCTAAAATGGATTCCCAAAAACCCATATGGCAAAAGACATAAGCTTACTGGATGGATCTATAGAATATCTGGAGATGAGGAATGGGCTGTTCTTGGGAAGAATTTTGAGGAAGCATCAAGAACAATAGACCTTTTATAACTTCTTCTTTCTTTCTTTGTGAGGCTCTTCATAAGTAGTGAATCTATTTCTACATGTTTCTGATAAACACTCTCTCCTTCTTTTTAAAACAGTTCCGTCAACAAACTTTCTAACATCAATAACCTTAGTATCAGTTCCACATTCGTAACAAAGCATCTTGCCATCCCCTTTTTGTAATTAATGATTACGATAATAAAGCTATGACGATTTATAGTCAACAGAAATATTGTTTTCTTTA
>MDTC01105688.1_pt1 | contig 13735 bp, 20 predicted proteins | sample 811181 | NCBI WGS metagenome assembly MDTC01 (sample SAMN05326644, study PRJNA326480) | marine metagenome | isolation source: seawater | place: Pacific Ocean: North | collected 2011
GGCGTTTGATCCTAGGCCAGTATTGTTTTTAATTCCTAGTAGCATAGGCGACGTAATTCTGTGGCCTATGATAATTTTTTGAGAGCTTTCTTCTGACAAAAAACTATATTGTTGGTGCGCGTCTGACAGCTGTATAGTTTCGACTGTCGCTTGCTCTTCGGACCCATTATTGAAAGCTAAAATTATGCGTCCAGCATTGGACGTCCCAGTATATTTACTGTAAATTTTTTGTTCTATTTCGCGTTGCGTCTCTTCGTCTGGTATGCCGCTATTCATATTCATTAAAAGCGACGGTGCCATACCGTTAAGTAAGCTGTTTAAGTGAAAATTTGAAATTTCGCACTCCATTTCTATATACTGGGTTGCCCCCTGGTAGTCTACAGGCGAATAATAATAAAAACCTGGCTTGTATGGTTTAATACAATAAATTTCTATGCTTTCGCTAGACATACCAAAAGCTGGTATACGCTTTAATTCTTTTTTGTTTTTTACGTCTGCCCAGTCGCTGCTGTAGTAGTAAGCCTCAATTTCGCCGTCTTCGTTCATGCGTTCAGCTCGTAACGTTTCTATAGGAAAATGGTCCACTTGCGCGACTTGCGTACGCTCTTGGTTATATATTACCTGTACGCTTGCCTGGCCAAATAGCTTTAAGTCTATGGCTATTTTATGTAAGCACTCGTCTGTAAATAGTTTTTTCATTACAGCGTAACCGTTTGGGTTTTTACTGCTGTCTGTAGCGTCTACGCCGCGCCCAGCTATAAGCTGCGCAATACCGTTAATAGCTGCCGAATTTGTTGGCGAGCCGTTAAAAAGGTCGTTTAGGTAGCTATAGTATAAATTGTCAGAGCCATAGCTAACCCAGGCTTGTTGTTTGTCTTCTATAATTTCTGGCGACGTATAAGTGTTTAGGTTTATAAATTTTAAACCGCCTTTTACGCTAGGTTTTTTTTGTTGTTTTTTCATAATACTATATAGTCATTGTCGAAAGTGTCTTGCGTTTGGTATTCGCCTTTATTTATGCTATACCTTTTATTTTGCGCCTGGTCTATGTCTTGGTCTGTACAGAAAATTTTATCTACTACAAAATTAAATAACGGTTTGCTGTCGTCCCAGTTGTCTAGCGAAAGCTGCCAAAGGTCTAAATTCGTATTCCATACGTCAAAGTCTTTAACTAGCTCTACGTCGTAAAAATGACCCTCTACTAAATTAAAAACGCCAGTAACTTTAATAAAGTCGTTTTCTTGTATCATAGTAGGCGTATAAATTACGGTCTCGTTAGTTTGGTCGTCTCTAAAACTTAAAAACTCTGTTATTTCGTAACTTTGCGGTATAAAGTAAAACGTTTGCTCGTCAGTTGTCGGCTTTAATACTTTCATATCTATATAACGTTATAATTTAGTTTTTTGCTTAAAAAAAAAGAGCGCATTTCTGCGCCCTCTTTATAGCCTAAGCATATACCTATTTAACCCCTTATATTATGCTGGCTCAATTTGTGATGCACTCTCATTGTCAGTAACTACTGTTGCTGCCGTAAAGTATGCTGGTAGCGTTTCTTGCGCGTTAAAAGTAATAGCGCTAAAACCGCTTAAGTCGCCGTAGGCTTGCCCAGTTGTTATAGACCCGCCAGAGCTATGGCACCCATTTGTAGCGCCCATTAAAAAATAATTTTCGTTGTAGTCTTCGACAAAAATATGCGTTCTAGCTTTTAGTAAGTCTTGTAGCTCGAATTGCGTCGCTTTGTCTAATTTTTTCAACGTAACCGTTAAAGTTTGATCGTAAAAGACGCTGCCGTTTTCAGCGCTAGCCGTTATAGCTTGCTCTAAACCGTTGCTACCCTCTACGTCGTATTTGTATAGCGTAGGCGTACCCCCTATTGTTTCTAGCTCGCCTGTAGTTGCGCTTACGTTTAAGGCCCCTAGCGTGCCATAGCTGGCAACGTAAAAGGCTTTAATGCCACCTACAGAGCTAGTACAAGGTAAAGTACGTCCTATACTTAATGTATTACAGCTCATAAATTTATGTTTTTTAGTGTTATTAAAAAAAAAGGGCGGTAGGCTTTGAGCTTACCTACCCTTAATTTTATTAAATATTTGTTTTATTATGCTAAAGTATAGAGCGTCAAATCTTGCGATACTCCATAATTTACGCCAGCTTGAAAGCGTAGCACTACTCTGACATTGTCCGAGCCGTCAAGGTCTGCCATGTCTAGCAATTTAGCACTTGTCTGTCCCATGTCGTCTAGCAAAGCTGTACCAAAGAATAAGTTTGATTTTTCAGCCGCTACAATATGGTCTGCTGGCATACCTGGGGCCTTAAATACTTTAATTCCCTCAAAAGTTAAGCCGCCGTTATCATACCAAAGTGAGCCTCTATTGTCTACGCCGTTAGCGCCGCCGCCGTTACCAGCTACTGCACCGAAACCGCCTAAACTTCTAACGTATTTTTGAAACGCGCCAGTTGGTAAATATAAGTGTAGGTCTTCTTTACCATAAACTGCTGCTGGTATAGCGTCTACTACTTTGCCTAGCTCTTCTACAATATTTGCAGCTGTAAAAGCTGTAGCCGTTACGCCTGGTACGTCGTTTACGTTACCGTCAGCTAAAGCCTCTACTGTAATACCTGTAAACTCGCCAGGGTTTGCACCTAAACCGCCCCAGATATTTTGCTCTGTTTTCTCTGCTACTTTGGCTGCTACGTGTGCCATAATAAAGTCAGCAAAAGAAGACGGCAAATTTTTGTATGCGCTGTTGCCCATTTCTAAAGCTAAATAGTCGCTTAAAAAGTCTTTTTTGCAAATTTCTAAATTTACTTGGAAAGGCTTAATTTCTAAAATTCGCTCTTCTAGCGTAATTTGATCCGCTGTAACTGTAAATCCGCAAGTTGCGTCGCCTACAATACCTGTAGAAGACAATTTTTTAATTACTTCTTTGTATTTTACATTTGGTTTTACGGTAATACCGCCTTTGTCGATAGTGTCCCCAGACAATAAAGCTGCAGATATCATTTCGCCTAGGTATTGCCCCTCGTAGCTAGTTGTGATGCTATCTACTGACCCATTACCTGTAATTGTACGTAAGTGTGTTTTTCTCATTTTTTTATTAATTTGTACGTTTGTTATTTTTATTTAAATAGTTTACTAAATACTCTGTCTTTGGTTGTATTGAAATTTGCACCTTGACTGTATAAGTTTTGTTTTACTGTTTGTTTTGCCTCTGGGTTATGTTTCATTGGCTTGCGAGCTGGTTTTTGACTTGACATTTTTTCTTTTTTGTCTTCTTGGTCTTCAAACTTTTTGTAAAGCTCTTCTACTTGCTCTTTAACCTCTTCTAAAACTGGCGCCACTACTTCGACTACTGCCTCTACAATAGCTGCTACCTCTTCGGCTGCTATCTCTGGCACGTCTTCGACGACTACCTCTTCTAGCTCTTCTTTTTTCTCTTCGTCTTCTTTGTCTTCCATTTTTTCGACTTCCATAGCGTCCTTAACCTCTGCAATAGTACCCTCTTCGGCTACTACTACAATTTGGCCGTCAGCTGTCGTATACTCGCCTACTGGCAAAGCGATACGCTCGTCGTCAGATACTATAAAAACAGCTTGCCCAGCCTCTAAAGCGTCTGCCTCGATAACTGTTTCGCCGTCTTCTAGCGTCATTTGTGCTAAACCTATTCTAGCACGTAGCAAAGTTTTAATTTGCGATAACATTTCTGTTGCTTTCATATTTATTAATTTATTATTTATTATTGTTTATCTCCAAAAGTCAGCATAACCAACGTATGGCACTACTTCGTAATATTTTCTTTTAGCGTCTGCAAATAAAATGTCTGCTTCGTCTACTCTAGCTTTTAGGTCTTCGTAGTCTGCGTATACGTCGCTGGGGTCAATTCCCAGCTCTTCGCTTTTTGTCTCTAGGTCGTTTAATGCGTTACGCATAATTTCTGCTACCTCTTCTAAGTCTCTAGTATTACCGTTTACAATGAAGTCGTCTAAGTTATAACGCATTTTAAATTCGTTGTACTCGTCCATTATTTGATCGCCCCATTCGTAAGCTAAATAGCTTGCGTCGCTTTCGGCATACTCGAAACGGTCTAGGTTGTCTTCAATGTCAGTAAGGGCCGACAGTTTTACTGCGGCTTTTGCTGGTTTAAATTTGTCTAAAATAGACAGTATAGTTTTGTTTGTATTCATAGTTTAAATTTTTATTCCAGGCCTACAGAGCGTAATTCGGCTACTTGGTCGTCAAATTTACTCTCTAATTGGTCTAAATATTCTAAGTCGTCAAAATGTACCTGCCAGTCTGGGTAAACGTCTTCTGGACTTAGCCCCAGCTCTTCTGCTTTGTCTTTTATTTGGTTTAGTATTTCTAAGTCGCCAGCTACGTCGGCTGTAGTAACAAAAGACTCGCTGTTTTGTAAATATACAGAGCGTAAGTCGCTACGTAATTGGTAAAACTCTTCAAATTTTTCGTCAAACCACTCTTCTACCGAATAAGACAAACGCACTATTTCGTCTTGTAAATATTGGTATTCGTAATTAAACTCGTCTACTAAACCTAAAGCTACTTTTTGTAGTTTGTCTTCTTTGCGTTTTTCAGCTCTTAATTGCGCAGCGTGTTTTTTGTCGTCAAACAGTCTGCTAAATACTCTATTTTTTGTTGTCATAGTTTTAATAGTCTTCTAAAAGGTCTTTTGCTTCAAACCCTATATATTCGTAAAAATTAGTTTCTTCTGTATTACCTATAAAGTCTACTATTTTATTATAGTCTGGTACAACGTCTGAACTGTCAATACCTAACTCGCCGACTCTTAAGTCTATATCTGCTAAAATTTGAGACATTTTTTCGTTGTTTTGTCGTAAGTTTTCTGCTATTTCGCTACCGTCTTCAAAGGCGAAAAATACGTCGTTAATAAGGTCTTTAACTGCTAAAGCTAAGTCGTTTACTTTATTTCTTTGCTCTAGCATTTGCCCCTCTAAAATATAGTTTTGGTCGTATAATGCCATTAAATCGTCTACCTGTCCTAAAGCTACTTTTTTAGACAATTTAGTTTTGCCTTTAAACAGTCTGCTAAATACTCTGTTTTCTGTACTCATAATTATATAACGTTAGTATGTTTTTTTTTGCATTTTTAGTGTAATAAGTCTTTTAGGTTGTCTTCTAGCTCTACGGCTTTGTCTTTTAGTATTTCTAAAAAAACCGTTAGTTGCTCGTATGTTTCGGCTAGGTCTTCTACAATTTCTGGTCCGTCTAGCTCTTCGCTGTCCATTAAATTATAAGTTAGCATGTCGTATTCTACTACAAAATTTTCGTTTACAGTTTTTATATTGTCTGTAAGTGTTTGTATAATTTGTTTATGGTCCATTTATTCGTCTATTGCTGTTATACGTCCTATACCTTGCGCCCATAGTGAGCCGTCGCAACAGTCAATACTATAGGTTTGCTCGTCTTTACAAAGACAGGCCCTACTGCCGCCAGTTGGCGACGCGTTGTTTGTATTGTCTATGCCGTATAGGCCCCTATTTCGTCTGCGTCTTTTATTCATTGTCTAATTCTTTTAGTTTGTTTATGGCCCAGTTTATGCCAGCGCTACCGCCCCAGGCGTCCCACATTAAACCGCCGCACCCCTCGCTGTAGGGTACGTCTTTATGTTGTTGATGTCTTTTAAAACTTGCCATGCGTGCTATTGTGTCGCGTGTTAATTTTTCTTTGTTTGCAATTTGGCTAGCTCTTTTTTTGCCTGTAGCCTCGCCGCAGCTGCCCCAGCCGTTTTTTTCTACCCAGTCTAAAGCGCGTTTAGCGTTATTTACTGCGCCTTGGGGGTAGTCATTGTAGCTGTCTAAATCAATTTTTTTTTTAGCCGACATTTCAATTAGCGACTGTTTAATTTTAAGTAGTTTAAAGGCGGCGTTTAGCTCTCTGCTTAAGTCTTCGGCTATTGGCTCTTTTGGCCTTTGTGCTTTTTCAGCAAAAAACCCCTCGATACTAAAACCGCGAATTGATCCGTCTACCTTTGCCATTTGCCAGAGCTGCTCGTTATATACTTTTACTGCGCCTACCCAGGTGCCGACTGGCAAGTCTAGGTCGTATAAATTACTTTTGTCGTTTTCTTTGTCTTCGACTATCCAGCTTTCGACTAACGAAACGCCCTCTACTTCTTTTATATGCTCGTATGTCGCGTTGTTTGCGTTGCCTCTTTGCAAATAAAGCTCGCTAGCCTTTTTTACCGTAGCTTTTGTAAAGTGTATGTAATACTCTTCGTCGCCGTCTTTGCGGTATATCATTTTGTTAGGCACTAAAAGCGCGCCCATTAAAATACGCTTGTCGTCGTCTACAGCTTTAAATTTATACTCTCTGTCGTTTTTGTTTAAAGCGACCCAGTTTTCTTCTATAGCTGGGTACTCGACTAAACTTATAGCGTCTACGCCGCTGTACTCGTCGTTTTCGTCAATAATTAACTCTATAATTTTCATATTTATATAACGTATTAATTTTAAATTTTGTTTTTAAAGCGCCGCGCCCTCTACCGTATTACGTTCTAATTCTTGGGCCGTTGTAACGTCGCCAGCTACTACGTACGACCTAGACGGTTTGTTTGTTTGCTCTGCTATTGTTTCGGCTAATTGGTTTGTACCTGTGCCGCCTATTAAATTAAAGGCTGGCGCGCTTTGACCTACGCCACCACCGCCAGAGCTGCCGCCACCCTTAACGCCTTTTGGTTTTGGTACCGACTTGATTTGTTTTACAGTTTGTAAACCGCTTTGTAAAACCGCTATACTTGCTACCCCTTTTTGTATTACGTCAAACGGCGACGGTAACGTAGACTTGTTGCCCCAAATTTCACTAACCCCCTGGTAGGTATTAATTGTCGCCTGTGCTATAGCTGCCGCTTTGCCAGCTGCGCTATTTTTACCTAAGATGCCAGCTATTTGGCCGAACGTGTCGCCTACTGCCGACAGTCTTTGCTTTTTTAGCGCCTTGTCTCTAGCCTCGTCTCTAGCGGCTGCCTCGTCTTCAATAGCTTGTAACTCTTCAGTTTGGGCCGCCTCTAAGTCTGTAGTCTCTAGGCCGTACTCTTTTGCCGCCTCAATAAGCGCAAAATATTTTTCTCTTACTGCGTTTTCTTCTAGCTGCTCTTTTGATAGTTTACTGTCAAAATATGCGTTTTCTGCGTCTTCAATACGCTGCATCATTGTTAGCTGGTCTTGAAAGTCTTTTTGTTTTATGTCTGCTAGCTTTTTTTGAAATGCCTCCTCTTCGTCTAGTAGCTTTTGGTTTGCGTCTTTTTTCTTTTGCAGCTCGTCGTCTGCGGCTTTTTGATCCTGGGCCTGTTGCTGTAGTATAAAACCGTCTCTAGTGTTTTTTAACTTAGTTAGCTGGTCTTCGGTTTCTTTTATTGTTTCGTCTGCTGCGCCAGCTACTGCCTCTGGGTCAAATAATAAAGACGACGTACTCTCTAGATAGTCTTCGGTCAAACTTGTAGCCTCTTCAATTATACCTAAACTTGCTAAACTGTTTGTAATACCGTCTATAAGGCCTGTAATAATTAATAAAGGCGCGGACAAAAACGCTATAATACCTTTTGCTATATTTTGGTTTCGCTCTGCGCTCTCTACTTGCGCTTTTTTAATTTCTTTTTGTGTAATAAGTTGAGCCTCTAAAGCTGCTATAGTTTCGTCGGTTTGGGCCTTTTTTAAATTAAGTATGTCGCGTTCACTTTTGCCCTGTAATTTTAAAGTATTTGACGTTGCGCTTATTGCGTCGCTAGCCGCCTGGCTTTGTGCTACGCTCTGCTGCTGTAATTCGAGTAGGTCTTCTTGCTCTTTGCTTACGCCGCTTACTAGCTCTTTTATATCGTCCCAGTACGCTACAATTAAACCTAAAGCTACTACAATAGCGCCTATACCTGTAGATATTATTGCAGCCTTTAAGCCTTTAAAACTTTTACTTAAACTTTTTATAGCACCTATGCCACCTTTTACACTATTTTTATAGTCTTGAAATTGCGATACTGCGCCGCCTGTCAGCTGGTCCAGTATCTGCATGCCTTCGCGGTTTTTTTCTAGCTCGCTATTAAAGTTGTCTAGAGCTTTTGCGGTATCTTTAATTTGTTTTACAGCCTCTTTGCCGTTTACTTCAAACTGTACCCCTATTTTTTCAATACCCATTTACTTTGCTTTTTAAGTTTTTTATATCCGTCTTTTAGGGTTTTAGGTAGTTTGTTTTTGCCTTGCGCGATACGTATATTTTCAGTCTCGCCGTTTGCCTGGTTTAGCATTTCTAGTATTAAATTTAACATTTAGCTAATTTCTATTTTGTTATACATTTCTATTTCGCTTTTACCGTCTTGTAAATTTGTCTTTATACTGTTTACATTATACAGCCTACCATTGACTATAAAAACGTCTTTTAAGCTATACTCTAGTAAAAAACTAAGTGGCAAATAAGCGGTAATTTTTACAAGTCTACGCTGTCTACTAAAAAGTGATGATATATAATTTCTGTAATAATTATTAAATAAACTTTGCGGTTTTACTAAGCCTGTAAATTCGTCTACTTCGGCATTAAAATTTAATGTCTTTTGAAAATAGCTATTACTAGGCCTGTTATATGTTTGTCGTTGCGCCGCCTGGTTGCTACCGCCTAGGTTTTGTATAGAGTAGCCATTTATAGAATTTGTATTACGTCTGTAAAATATTAAAGGCATTACAGCTACAGGGTTTTGGTCTTTGTCTACAGTATAGCCGTATAATATATTTTGTGCCGTAGCGCCGTTTTGATCGAATAAAGGCTCGTATATCATTTTTTCAAACGGTAATTTGACTACGTATTTTTTACCTCTGTCGGTCTGTGTAACGCCTTGGTTTTGTGTAGTATTTTCTAGGTTGCCAAATTGGTAGCCGTTTATCTCTTCAAAATTAATAGCTAAAAAAGTTTTTGGTTTTTCATATCTAAAGGCTATTTCTTGGTAAGGTATAGGGTAGTTTACGTTTTTCTTGTCTACGTCTACATAGTCTGTAATGTCTCTTTGTACGCCGCCGTTATAGTAGCTGTCTAAAGTCTGTACTGCTATTGTGTTGTCTTGTTGAAAAAATGCTGTCAAATTAAACATTTTAAACATGCCTGTTAAAAAGTCTAAAACCTTTATAGACGGCATTTGTAGGGCTACGTCTATGTCATTTACTAAAGCTGTTGGCGCTAATGTTGTGCTTTTACTGTATGTTCTTCTTAGTTGGTTATTCAAAAAATATTCGTATTTTATTCTTAAAGACATAGCGCTAGCTACAAAGGCACCGTCTTCGGTTTCTATTCTTAATTGTATTGCCGCTACAGGCGTCGGATCAAAAAACGTTAAAGGCTCTAACTCAAAGGCTATACTTTGCGCACCTGTAACGCTTTCTCTACTAGATACCACATTGTTTGTAAGCGTGTCTATCATGTACAAACTATATGTACTTGTACTTGTAACGGTCCAGTCTAGCCTTAACTGTCTATCGCCAAATTGGTTTTGAAAATTACCACTTGCTAAAGGCGACATATTAATAATACCATTATTTACACTAAGAACAATATCTGTATTAGATGTTTGACCTTGAAAACTCGTTAAAGGGGGTACAAAACCGCCCAAACTGCCGCCGTCGGCAAAAAAATTAGTAATACTGTTTACATTTATTTGGAATAATTGACCACCTGTATAAGACTGCCCTAGCGAGCCTCGCTCTCTAGACAACCACAAAAATAACTGTTGAAAGTCTGGGTTTGACGTCGCTAAAAAGCCAGCCGTTAAATCAAACTGTAGGTCTGTAGTTTCGTTTATTCTTTTAAATATTTCATTAATTTTTATAGCTGGTTTTAGGTCTCTAAAATTTACGCCTTGATTTTGAGATGCGCCGCTGCCAGCGTAGTGTAAATTTCTGGTGCCGTTTGCATGCGTGCTACTGTCGTAAAAATAGCGTTCAGTATGTGAAATTAAAGGGTAGCATATTTTGCCATTAAATAAAGACGTTACTAAACCTTGCGCTACTGTGCTTACGTCGTAAGTATGGTTTAAGGCTGTGTACGACTCAAATAAATTTCTTAGCGTAAGGTCTTTTAGTTGTTTTTTTATGTCTACTGTCTCGCCGAAAAATGTAACTTTATAGCTAAAAGGGTTGTTTTGTTTTAATTCTACGCCGTCTAAAGCTAAAAAGCCTTTGCGAAACAAAGAGCCGTTTAATAATATTTGCGCACTTCTTTTGTCGTTTGCGTTAAAGCCTGTTTCTATGTCGCTATTATAGTAAAACTCAAATAGTATATTATTGCTTTTTGACGCTGGCAACGTAAAGCTCTGCGAAAAATCCGTAAATATACTGCCTATGTCTCTAGCGTTTTGTATGGTCTGGGTCAATAAAATAGTCTCGTCTTTAAAAAGCTCTAGGCGCTCATAATTACCGCTATTTGGGTTTACTACTATTATTTGTACTTCGCGCATTAAAGTATATTATTTATTTTGTCAAAAGCGTATTCAAACTCTAAAGTGTACTGTATTAGTTTGTCGTTTACAGTTGTCTTTTTTTCTAGTGATGTCGTCGTAATTCTTATAGGCAATACTTGCGAATTTTCTGTGATCCAGATTTTCTCGCTTAACATTAATTCGGTAATTACGTCGTTGTATGTTTCGTCTAAATAGCACGTATTTAAAATAAATTTGTCGTTAGCTTTTATGTTAAACGTTTCTTTGCTATGCTCTTCAATTACGTAGCCGCCTGTAGGCGTTGTTTTGTGCGCTTTGTAAGTGTCAGAGCTTGCCGTTGTAGTGTCTCGTCTTACTAAATAAAAATAAAGGTCTTGTAGCGCCCCAAACTTATTTATAAAAGTAACTTTGTAGTCTTGGTATTTAGGCTCGCATATTCTATTTATTGTAAATTCAGTTGAGCCTATAGTAACCGACGTTACCGTAGCACCGAAAGGACTGTAAAAAATTGCTGGCGTTGCCGTATCGTAAACTGGTATATATCCAGCTACGCCGTCTGGTATATATAAATTTGTCGTGCTTATGGCTGGCTGGTCTGTTGTGTATTCTACGTTGTCGCCCTCTCTATAGTCTGTATAACCAGCTACCCCCTCAAAAGCTACAGTCGTACTAAATAATAGTGTTTGTTGGCTTGAAGTGTCCCATTGTTCAAAGCCTATAGATACCTCTAAAGTTTGGCTAGTGTATGTACCGTCAAATGTTATGTCTAAGTAATTACGTAATATTTCGGCATACTCAAAATAGCTGCTTTTATTATTGTTTAAAAAACCTGTACGCTGTAATGACAATACAGGCGACGGCTGCCCATTAATAAATATATTAGACGTCGTAAAGCCAAAAGGGTAGCTCGTTGTATTTGTATTGCCTATTGTTATAGGACTTCGTAAAGGTCTTAAAGTTGCCATTATATTATTTTCGTTTTCGTTTTTTTCTTTGGTTTTTAAATTCGCTGTCTAAGTCTTTGGCATAGGCAAAAGCTAGTTTAGCTTGTACGCCCCTACTGTATTGGTTTTTGGCGTCTGTAAAAAAATATGTAGGTTTTATTCCAGTATTCCAGATGCTGCGAGATATTAAAAAAACTAAACTTTTACGTTTTATAAATTTGCCTTTTTCGTCTCTTACGTTTGGTATACCTTTTTGTACTACCCATTTGTCAATAGCGCCTCGTAAACTACCGCTACCACTATAGCTGCCTGTACCGAATTGGTACGGACTATTTGGGGCCTTATTAAACCTAGCTAGTGAGCCTTGCGGCATAGCCTGGGGGTCGTTACCTTGGACCCCTAAGTCTACAAACTTTGCGTAGTCTTCGGCGTAAAAATTTAGCCTTGGGTTGTCTGGGTCGCTGTTGTCTATTTTATAGTCTAGGCTGTCAGCTAAAGCGCCAGAGCTGTTGCTCTTTGCTAGGTTTGCTTTTGCCTTTGAAACGACGTTTATACCTAAAGCGTTAAATACTTTGTTTACATTTTTTAACATATAAATAAGTCATTTTTTATCATTATGTCGAAAGTAGTTGCCCAGCCAGCTAGGTTGTTGCTAAAGCGGTCCACGAACGGCTCGCAATTTGCGTCGCCGTCTACTTGGTAGCCGTCTAGCCTTACTTGGCCATTATGTAAAAGCTGGTATAGTCTATTGCCTACAGCTAGTTGCGTATTCAAAACAAAATGTTCGTGCGCGTCCCTTTCAAAAATATTGTTTAAGTCTTTTTTACTTATGTCTACTACGTCCATACTTATAATAGTAACGTTAAAAGTCATTGTCTGGCTGTCGTTTGTAGCGCTGTTTACTAAAATATGCGACAAAGGAAACATAGTTTGTTTACTTAGGTCTATTTCTGTCAAGTCGCCATAGGTAACCGTATTTACGTTTTTGTCTTGTAGTAGTGTATTTTTAATTGTTTCGAGCATTAAAAAAAAAGCTCTAGCGCCATTGTTTGCCATTATTTTTTAAATTTACTTTTTATGTATATGTCTTGTACTTTGTTTTTCTGGCCTACGTATGTTAAGTAGGTTAAGCAATTATGTACGTTTTTTTTTGCTATAATTTCTAAGTCTAAAAATTTGTCGTTTGCTAAACTCATAAAGCTGTGGTACCACCCCCATTGTCTGTTAAAGTTGTCAGCTGTTGATCCTGGACTTTGTCCGTCGTCGTCTCGCTCGAATAAGGTAGCGTAACTTTTAGTAAGTCGTTTTCTAAAAGAAAAAAAAAATTAATAGCGCTAATTGCTACAGCTGCTGGCATATTCAGCATAGCGTCGTGCCAGCTGTCGCCTCTATACTCTTCTATTTGGTACTGGCTGTCTATGCGCTCTGTAATAGGTCTATATAGTACGCTCATAGCTTTGTGCATATTGTCCCAGTCGCCTATGTTATTTTCTATGTCTACAAACTCGCCAAACGTTAGGTCGTCTAGCTGGGGTACAAAGCCAAACTCTGTGCCGCCAATTTTAAACCTAGTAATTAGTAAGGGTTTTTCTGAAAGCGCTATATTTAATTTATTGGTAATTGTTTTTAGGTCTTTTACTTTTAGCTGTAAAGTCTCGTCTGTTTTTAGGCCGCAAAATATCTCTAGCATTTTAGTACCAGCGTATGCCTCTGTCATGTCGTCTGTATTTTCAAACGTTTTTATAAAGCGTTGGTATTGATGCAGCGGTATGTCTGCTAGGCTTGTCGGTACTCTTATTTCTACTTTCATTTTTATAGGGTTTATTATATAACGTCAAAATACTAAAATTGTGAGCATAAAAAAAGACAGCCTCTCGGCTGCCTCTAAACTAAACTAAACTAAAATTATGTTTATACTATTTCGTTTTGAGCTTGTCTAATTTGTAACTGCTCTAAAGCTAATTTTGCTCTAAACAGTCTGCCCTCTACTTTGTTGTATTCGCTTTCGTAATACTGTACTTCAAACTCGGCGTCTTTAATTAATTCTTTATAGTCGTAGTTTTTCATAGCTTATTAGTTTTTAGTGAAACAATTATCGAATGAAAATAAGGTTTTTTCTGATACTTTATGACTTTCGTACGCTTGCAATATTAACTGTAAAATAGTGTCTTGCAATTCAAAAAGCGTGTCCTGGTCTATAGTGTCAGCATGTAAAAAGCCTGTTTCTTTGTGGGCCTTTGCTAGCCCTTTTACAAATTTAGTTAGTGTCATTATATCGTAATTTAATTAACCAAACATATTTAGTAGTTTAAGTCGCTCGCCTGTCTAGTTTAGGCATGACTGCTA
>MDTC01113063.1_pt1 | contig 13733 bp, 6 predicted proteins | sample 811181 | NCBI WGS metagenome assembly MDTC01 (sample SAMN05326644, study PRJNA326480) | marine metagenome | isolation source: seawater | place: Pacific Ocean: North | collected 2011
CCGAGTCTGCATTCGTGCTTTTCCTCCTTGGGCGTCCGAGAAACGTCGCATTAAGGGCGTCTCCTCCATTTGGCTGGACTCTAGGCCTAGGAATAGGGGCCATGCAATCATCGGTTCTTGCATTCAGGCTATTTGATGAAGAACTGAACTCATCATTCTCTGGATTTTCCCTCTATTCTATTGTGATATGCCTACTCATTTCTGTTACTGCCTGCACCGGACATGCTGTATTGTCTGCATATCAAGGTGCAATGATCCTAGAGCCCAGGAGGTTGGGCCCGTTCTTCTCTACCTCAATACTCAGGGCCGCGTTGCTCCTTTCACTAATTCTTTCCATATACGCTCCTCTGATTTTAGTCGCACCGTTAACTGCGATTGTAGCCGCGTGGGCCCCGTCACAAGAAAGATGGCTGCCCTCTGGACTCACGCCCGCGGCCAGACAAGCTTACCGAAGAACAACAAGACAGTCAGAGAGGCATAGAACCGCTTCAACTTCTAGGACCAGAGGGCATATGATAAGTGAGGAAGAATAGCCAATAACCCTAGATTGAGGATTAATCGGCATGCGTATGGCGCATGATTATATTCATCCGTCCAAGGGTGGGATACTATGAGAGTCATAATTGCCGGTGCGGGAGAGGTCGGCAGGGGAGTCGCCGCCGCGCTCCGCCAAGAGCGCAGAAGCGTAGCTTTGATCGATCCAGACCCATCAGCGATTAACGAGTCCCAATACCTAGACTGCCTTTTGATAACAGGTAGTGCCTTATCGAGAGATTCTCTGATGCGGGCGGGAATTAGTGATGCTGAGATCTTAATAATGGCTACTAATGATGATATGATTAACCTACTTGGGTGCTCATTCGCTAAGAAAGTCTACAGTGAACTCGTAGGCGAGAGGAACGCCACTGGACTCAGAACGATCGCCAATATCAATGACCCCGGACTCGAGCATCCTTCTAGGGGCGCGGGCCCTCTCAGTAACTGGACTAGGGCAGACCAAATAGTGAGTGCCGCCGATGAGATTGTCGGACAACTCGCCGCCAGCCTTCTGGCTCCTTCAATAGATGAGATACTGCCTCTCGGAGAGTCATCATGGATAGCGTCTACTGAAGTTACAAATTCCTCAGCATTAATAGGCACCACCACAGGTGAAGTCGGTGGTATTTTTGCAGGAATGCCATCTATCTATTCAATAAAAAAGGCTGATGAAAAAGGATCACTTGCTAAGGGGGACGAAATAATCGAGCATGGCGATATTCTAGTATTCGTATCTAACTCGACGGATCAGTTCGCACAGATAACCAGAAGCGTCGGGAAGTCTGACCCCGATTTGAAAGAGAAGGCACACATAGCTGTTTTCGGTGCAAGCCAGTTCGGAGTAAGACTGTCAGATTACTACCTAAGAAGAGGTCACAGCGTCGTCGTCATTGAGCCAGAATTAGATTTGGCGAATGAATTAGTGGGATCAAGCGTTGGAAATAGTAAGAGACTCGATGTAATTCATGGAGATCCTCAGGATGAGGATCTTCTCAGAGAGCTTGATATCCACAGTCACGATATCGCCGTTGCTGCTCTGGAGGACGACAACCTAAACATCGCTATCGCCATGAGGGCCAAGGACAAAGGGGTCTTGAGAACAGGCCTTGTTCTCAGGGACAAGGCACTTGTCGATGCTGTCCATAGAATAGGCTCTATAAACCCAGTAAGTAGGAGGCAAGTAGTTGTAACCGGTATACTAAAATCCATCCATATGAATGTCCCAGGAACGTTCCAAGTGATACCGAACGTCCCGGAAGTAATATCAATTTCAGCCGAAGTAAAAGCAGAACAAGGCATAGAGGGATGGCCTATCTCAAAGGTCGAGTCCAAATTTGGAGCAAGAATAGCCATGATAGACAGGGAGGATTTCGATGGCAAGGTTTCCGTCCTCGATCCCGGAGAGGTAGAAACCATATTGCTGGGAGATAGGCTATACATTCTTTTGCTTAAGGCCGATTTGAAGAAGCTTGAGAAAATCCTAGGGAGCTAATCATGCGCTGGGATGTTGTCGGTTTTGTCTTAGGATGGACGATTAGACTGGTTGCCCTACCTCTTTCTTTGGTAGCCGCTTACAGTTGCTATTTGGATTCCGAGGGATACGAGTTCGCTGCTAGGACCTACCTAATACCTCTTATCTTGGCCGCATTAGTAGGGCAAAGCCTAGTTTCGTTGGCCAAAGGAGCCGACACTGCTTCTAGACTAAGGGACCGTGAAGCATTCGCCTCAGTGGCACTCGGGTGGATTCCGGTTGTGGTCCTAGGGGCATTACCCTACTGGCTGGGAGGGGTCTTCTACGGGCCTGCCGAGCTTTCCATGGATACTGTCGCAGTAGTTGATGTCTTCTCAGGAGCCATTCATTCGTGGTTCGAGTCAATGTCAGGTTTTACCACAACAGGATCCACTGTGATAGATCATTCCACAAGTCCCCGATGTCTTGAGGGAACGGATTGTATCAGTTCCCAGCCACAGAGCCTGATACTATGGAGGTCACTTACTCAGTGGCTCGGGGGAATGGGTGTGATAATGCTGGGACTTCTCATACTTTCCCAGGCTTTAGGCGGAGGAATGTCATTGGCAAGGGCTGAGCTGACAGGCCCATCCCTTTCCAGATTAGGTCCCTCTCTGCAGTCTACTGCAAGGAGGCTATGGTCAATTTACATCATACTCACAGTAATTGAGATGGTACTTCTAAGATTTTTAGGCGATATGAGTTTATTTGACTCAGTAAACTATGCCCTAACGACTCTCTCATCCGGTGGCTTTGGCACGACTGATGGAGGGGTAATGGCATTCGGCTCGGCCAGAATAGAGGTGATTCTCATGATCTTCATGGTTCTCACTTGTATCAACTTCAGCCTCCTTCATTTAATTCTTGCAGGGAGATCAAAGGAGGCATTCAAGGATGGCGAAGTCAGGAGTTACCTCTTCATTCTACTAGTTGCATGGGTATCCATGGCTTTCAATATTTACAGCTCTGGCCCTCAAGACTTGGGCTTCTTAGAAACTATTAGGCATTCTATGTTCCAAGCTATTTCCATATCCAGTACTGGTTACTCCTCTGCGGATTTCGCGGCTTGGCCCCTGTTCAGTCAGTTCGTCTTGCTATTGTTGATGATCATAGGGGCTACAGCCGGCTCCACAGGAGGGGGCCTCAAGGTACTTAGAATAAGAATCGCTTTCGAACTTTCAAAAAGAGAGATATTGAAGATTATCCAGCCTAGGAAGGTAGTAGCGATAAGATTCAACGATGAGGTCATCGACGAGAAGAGGATATGGACCGTTTTGGGAATGCTAAGTTCTTGGACAGTTCTTGTTACTGCATCAATACTGGCATTTTCGCTGTTGGAGCCATCTCTGAATATGACCGATGTCCTCTCCGTTTCCCTTTCTCTTCTTGGTAATACTGGGCCAGCACTAGGTGCATTCGGGCCTACTGCGACATGGGCGGCACTAGGTGAACCATCGTTGATAGTGGCATCACTATTGATGTGGCTTGGCAGGCTAGAGTTACTAACCGTCTTAGTACTGTTACACCCCAAGACGTGGAGAAGTGACACCTAGCTAGAATGAGTCGAGTGTGAATTGCTTACCACTGCTCTCTGAATTTTTATCCTCAACCTTACTTTCGAGTGGCAACTCTGGCAGTGGCTCGGACAAATGTTCCTGCTCTTCGTATTTCTTGATAATCGACTTTCCCTTTCTACTAGTCTTAGCTATGCCATGTAGCGATAAATGCTCTTCTACAGCCAGCCCCATCTTCCTAGAGATACTAAAATCATCTGGTTCGCCCCCTAAAGACTCATCATGGACAGCTAGCAAAAGTGGCCATAATTCTTCTCTGAATGAAGATTTACTTGTAGAAACATTCTCTGACATTGTGGTGACGACATTAACGCTCCTCCAAGACTCTGCTCCCCTTCTAAGGAAGTCAGGATAGCCGAGATATGGGTCAGAAGTTATTGGAGTTTGGGAAACCGCGGCTTGTGAGGTCAAGGCAGAACCCCAATACCAAGACCTGAAGGCACGATTCGTGAACTTGGTAGCAAGAGACCTGTCGGCCATCTCCATAGCCGCACTAATCGAAGCAAGTCCAGCCGAATCAAATACAGATTGATTGTTCCAAGAGAACCAAGCTAGCATCTGATCCGGGTCTTTGTCACTATTTCTGAGAATTTCGGACGCTTTAGATCCATCCCTGCTGGAGTATATCTCTTTCATGGCCTTGAATACATCAATCTGCGAATCCCTTTCAGAAATGTCCCTTAGTCCTCTAATGTGACCTAAGTCGACGTGTCCGTCCACTAGTGAAGAAACCGCTTGTAGGTCTCTTGCAAGAGCCCTGAGGTCCCCCGGATTGCCAGAAACCAACTCTTCCAAAGCCCCAGGATCGATTGATAGTCCCTCTCCATCGAGAATCCTGTAAGCAATCTTTCGCATATCTCCATTATTCACTCTCTTGAATTGCACCATATCGGCCAATCTAAGGACCCTGTCCCTGTTCATTCTCCATGCTCTCCCTCCTCCCCAGAGTCGCATCGGGTCATTACAGGTCATTATCACCGGTTGCATTGAGACCGTCAGGAGATGCATCAACTCTGCCTTGCCTCCCGAGTCTCCCGAGATACTCCTCGTCTCGTCGTCGGAGGAGATTGACTTACCTATTCTGTCTTCCGAGACCTTAGAAAAACCACCTGCCAGATGATCCACTTCGTCCAAGAGAATTATCGTCTTACCATCTGGTTTGGAATCGCCCGAGAACATGTCTAGGGAGATATGCTGGGAACCTCTCGTCGCGGCCTTTCTGATCGAGGCCGCATTCCTTTCCTCAGAGGCGTTGAGTTCAATTATTGCCCATCCCATCTCCTTGGCTACTGCCTTGGCTATCGTTGTTTTACCCACTCCTGGTGGCCCAGATAGTATCACTCCTCTTTTTTTTGGTATTTTTCCCATAGACCAAGTATCCAGCCATTGCCTGATTGATCTTATCTGTGATTCATTTCCTTCCATCTCTCTGATGCTAGTCGGGCGATACTTCTCAGCCCAATCTTCACTCACTTGCACCGCTGACACATCCCTCCGTCTAACTGGGGCTCCATGAAGATTGGGAGTCAGAAAAGAGATGATATGTCCCTACTTTCAATATGTCTGATCAATTTCTCACTCTTGACACGGATTTGTTGTTGATTATCTCTGTTCCTTATCGTGACAGTTCCATCGACTAAGCTAGAGTGGTCTACGGTAACGGCCCATGGGACGCCTATCTCATCAGCCCTGGCATAACGTTTTCCAATTGACCCAGTAGAGTCAAGATTGACTTGAATTCCCCTGATGGATAAAATTTCAGAAAGTAGAGATTTAGCCAGATCATCCATGCCATCCTTGTCAAAAAGAGGCATGATGGAGAGATCATAAGGGCAAACTCTCTCATTCAACCTGAGAGTAACATAATCATCAGAGCCCTTTCCATCTTCGGTAAACGCGTGATCGAGAATATGCCAGATTATCCTGTCTATGCCGAAGGCAGGCTCGATTACATGGGGCGTGAACCACTCCCCATGCACATTCCCCTCCTCTTTCTTCAACGTAACCATCTCGGCCGTGATCTCCACTTCTGAACCGTCTTCTAGTGCTAGCTTGAAAGGCATAGGAGGCGGAGTTCCTTCCAATCCACTAATCGCCGTTGCCACTTCTCCTGCTTGCTGCCTAAATATTGGTCCGATTACAGATCCATTCGGAGAAAGAACTTCCTTTGAAACATTACGTGGAGCTTCAAATTGCCTCCATGCCCGCAAGAGGTTAGTCCCTGAGAATGACTCATGAGATTCTAGGTCATGACAGGTTCTGTTTGCGATACCAACGCACTCTATCCAACCATACTCTCCGTGAATTTCACAATCCCAGCAATCCGATGCATAGTGGGCCATCTCCGAACCAGCGTGCTGCCTGAATCTAATCCTCTCTCCATCAATACCTATTTTGACAAGAAAATCATATGTTCTTGCTAGAAATGATGCAACTGTCGGATGTTTGACAATTCCATCATTCAGGGCGCTCTGAATAGAGATTCTATGATTTCCCGGATGTTCTCCTTCTGGGTCTGAGATCATCTCCACTATTTCGCCTTGAAATCGATTTAGGCCACTCTTGCCAGGGGGATTTTCAGGATCAATAAAGTACTCTAGCTCTGCCATATTGAACTCTCTTAGCCTAATCATTCCCTGCCTAGGGCTGATTTCATTCCTGTATCCCCTGCCCGTTTGAACTGCTCCGAAAGGTAGCTTCTGCTTGAAATGCCGGTATAGTGATGGATAGAGCATGAACATCCCCTGAGCTGTTTCTGGCCTCATGTAAGCTTCCCTGCCCTCACCCATGGCCCCAATAGTAGTGGGGAACATCAGATTCATCGGCCTTGCTTCAGCCCAATCCGGATCGTCACAGTTAGGGCAGGATATATTGTTAGACGAAATAATGGAGGCAAGCTCCTCCCCGTCAAGGGAGTCTGGATTTTCATGTACTCCCTCGATTAAGTGATCACTTCTGAATGCTGAATTGCAGGACTTACATTCAGACATGTAATCATTGAATTCTCCTACATGCCCACTAGCGACCAAAACAGACTTCGGAGTAATTGTTGGGGAATCAATCTCCACTATGTCTCCCTCAGAAGTCCAATGATCTATCCAACACTCTATCACCTTGCGCTTGATTGTAGCTCCGACTGGACCATAATCGACTAGTCCTGCAACTCCCCCATATATCTCAAAGGAAGGGAAAACTATGCCACGCCTCCTCATCATGGACGTGAGTCTATCCAGTCTCCTTGATTCGGGCATTGTATCTCCGACCCAGCCACCCATCTTTCAAGCCATCCTTGGGAAATGCCTATTGATGAACAGACCGTAGGGTTATTCGTAATGCCATTAACGCCCATTTATGAGGTTCTTAGAGAAGCATTGATGTACTCATAGGAAGCCCACCGACTAATAGGTGCAACAAAAAATGCCTGAAATCGAGTACGTACAGGACAGGATGGAGACTGAAGAGCTCCTAGAGAGGCTATGCCCACCTGTCAGAAATTGGTTCATAGACAAGTTTCCTGACTTCACAGAGCCACAAAAGGTTGCTATTCCAAGAATTCTGAATGGGGAACATCTCCTACTTTGTTCTCCTACAGGCTCCGGAAAAACTCTAACCGCTTTCCTCACGATCATAGATGATTTAGTACGCGGCTCTCTGGATGGGACACTCCCAGATTCGGTCCAGTGCGTATACATCTCCCCGATCAAGGCACTTGCTAATGACATTGAGAAGAACCTGCTTGGCCCCTTGGGGGAAATCAAGGAGAGGTATCTGCCAAGCAGGGCCAAGGAAATCAAAGTAGGACTCAGGACAGGGGACACCCCCCAGAGTGAAAGACAAAAGATGCTCAGAAAGCCCCCTCACATATTGATCACAACACCCGAGTCGCTAGGTTTGGGACTAGCTTCGAAGAGGTTCAGGCCAATTTTAGATCAGATGAAATGGTTCATAATTGACGAAATGCACTCGTTGGTCCCAACGAAGAGAGGCACCCATCTCTCTCTCAGTATGGCATTGATGGATACGGTGGTCTCTTCCGATGTCCAGAGAATTGGAATTAGTGCTACGATGGAACCTTTAGATGCGGTAGCTGAGTTTCTAGTTGCTAGCGACTCAAGGGAAACCGATGCAGAGCCGCAAAAAGTCGCCATCGCTAAAATCTCAGGAGACAGGGAGCTTGACTTGGACATAATTCTCCCGACCCCTAGATTCAGCTCTATTCCAGTTAAGGAAATATTGGATCACAATGTCGACAGAATCAAAGAATTAGCCGAGGCACACACCACGACATTGGTTTTTGTGAACACAAGGAACATGACCGAGACTGTAGTACAGAGGTTGAAGATATCTGGAATGGAGGGCGTCGAGGGACACCATGGCTCCATGGACAAGGCCATCAGGCTAGATGTAGAGAGCAAACTCAAGAACGGACTACTAAGATGCGTCGTTTCATCATCTAGTTTGGAGATGGGCATAGATATAGGCTCCGTCGACTTGGTTATTCAAGTCGGCTCACCGGGTTCAATCGCCACCGCTCTTCAGAGAATTGGCAGGGCGGGGCATCAGGTAGGCGGCTTGCCAAGGGCTAGATTCCTCCCAACTTCCCCTCATGACTTGATGGAGCTCGTAGCATTGCAAATGGCTATACTAGAGGGGGAAATGGATTTGTTAAAATTCCCTCAGAATTCACTCGATGTTCTCGCACAATTCCTAATCGGACTTACTATAATTAAGGAATGGGATATCGATGATGCTTACGCTCTTGTGACCTCCTCATGGCCATACAAATCGCTTCCTTATGATGATTATATTGAAGTCCTTGATATGCTGGATGACGAAAGGAGGGTTTGGCTTGACTGGGAGGACAATAGATTCGGAAAGCGCGGATTTGCTCAAATGATTTACTACACCAATATTGGTACTATCGCACCCGACAACAGCTACTTGGTATTCACAGGCGACGGAACACTGGTCGGGCAGCTTTCATCGTCTTTCGTTTCAAGTCTGAGAAATGGGGACGTATTCCTTCTGGGTGGATCTACATACAGGGTAGCTAGTATCAGGGGAACCAGGGTCAATGTAACTCCCGCAACAGGATACAGGCCTACGATTCCATCATGGACAGGTGAGGCCAACTCTCGTACACATGAGCTCAGCCAAGCAGTCCTGAGGTTATTGAGCAAGATTTCAGTAGGGGCGAGAATGGGTACTGATTACGAGCCAATCTTGACAGAAGCATTACAGCTCAACAGACCAGTAGCCCTGGCACTCAAACAATTCTTAGACGAGCATGTGGCTACTACCTTCCAAGTTCCTTCAAACGACAGAATTCTCATCGAGCAGGTGGAATCTCCCCTGCCAACTTATGTCGTGACTACATGCAGGGGAAGGGCATTCAATCTTGCTCTAGGGTACCTCTTCGCCGGTATTGCTTCCAAAGAAAACATAATCATACACGAGCTCTCTTTCGATGAGAATGGATTCATGGCAAAATTGAGTCATGAGGTTGAGATCTCCAAAATTCCAGAAGTTTTCAGAAATGACACTAGTGAAGAAATACTCCAGAGATATATGATGGATTCACAACTGTTCTCAAAGAGATTTAGGGAAGTTTCATCCAGAAGCATGCTGAATCCTAGGAGAATTGGTGCCGAGGAAGTAAGCCCCAAGCAATTCCAACAGAAGGGGGAGGCCATAATGACAAAGCATCGTCAGATGGATGGTTCAGTGATAATCAGGGAGGCGATGAGTGAGATACTTAATGGCGATTTGGATATGGAGCAATTACGAAACTTCATCTCCAGGATGGATAGTGAGGATGTCAGGATTGTACACAGGCGCGTGAAGATGCCCTCTCCACTGGGAATGACCCTATTCATGTCTGCATTCGAAGATCTTCTCAGTCTCAGAACTAGAGCATACCTGATCAAGGACGTAGATCCAGAAATCCTTAGGCGCCTACTGGGGGCCAGGTCTCTAGCTACTGATCTCGATAAGGAGATGATATCTGAATACTATCAGTCAAAGGTAGCTACTCCAAGGAATGCCATGGATCTTCTTAGGCTGATGGACATGGGAGGGGGCCTAGAGCGGGGCCTCACTAATCCCCTCTACAACTCTAAACTTAGCGGCATAGAGATTCCAGTGATTAGGGAATGGGTGCACGAGCTAGCCGAAAGGGGGTTAATCACTAAGGTTAGGAATACAAATCACGAGCAAATCGATGATAAATGGTTCTCTATGAGAATGGCAGGAGTCCATGGCACTCTCGGCTGTCTCGCTGTAGCCGGGGCGTCAGAGATGGAAGATCTACGCGCTCTGTATACTGGGGGTCTAAACTATGAAATTGCAGAGGCCTTCACCGGGGCCACTCCTGAAAAATGGGTTTCTTCGAGTCTTTCGGATCCATTGGACTGCCTCAGATTGAAACTACTGGATATGCTTGGCTCTGAAGGGCCCCGGACCCTGGACCAACTCAGTGATAGACTACCTTTCCCTCTTGGGCAGGTAGAGGCGGTTCTACAGGAATTAGAGATGAGGAACTTAGTCTCGATAGGTTTCTTCACTCAAACAGACGAAGGTGAGTTCATCCTGAGGGTCGATGAATATCGGATAACAGGGGGAAGCGTCGAGGTAGTGGACTATCGTACCCTTCAGACACTTCTTCTTCAGAAATCCTTCACGGAGTTCTCAGAACCTTCTGACGCAATCAAGTCACTAGCTCTGATTCAGAGACGTGATGAACTACTTCACAGAGTCAAGAACTACAGATTCAGAGATTGGAAGGACTTCAAACATGACTCAGACGTCTACAATGGGAGGCTACTCCATAATCGCGTCGGATATACAACTCTTGATCAGATACCAATGCTGCTGGGACTTCGTTCAGAGCCTTGGATAGGCTCCTTAGAAGAAGAAATACTGGAGAAAATTCCTGAAGACGGAATAACAAGGACGGAATTACTATCAGAATATCCCAGAGGCAAGGAAAATCAACACATTCAGAAGAGCATCAAGAGAGCTATTTCCAACTTAGAGCGCCAGTTAGTCGTCGCTAAGCAGTACTTGGATGTCCCCAATAGAAAGAGGTCAATAGCACTCTTCAGGAGGATTCATGGCGTTGTCAAGCCACTTGACTTCCCAGAAGCCCTATCTCAATTAATATCAAAAATAGGACCAGTAAGACTGCATACTCTCAGATTCTTCGTCAGTAGGCCCGTTGAAGAACTAGCCGAGGTTCTTAGGGAACTGGAAACTGATGGTACAATCTGCAGAGTTGTAGCTCTTCAACCAGATCCTACTGATTACTACTCGTCGCATGAGGATGCGGAGAAGCTACTCTCCCCACTGTCCGAAGATAGGAAGATGCGTATTCTAGCACAGTCTGATCCATTCTGCAGCCGATTCATCCAAGAAGTAAGGATGATACTGAAACAAGGTTGGTATCATCCAGTTTTCAAGGGAGTAGACCCAATTGGAAGAATCCTGATGTTCGTAGTCAATGACTATCTAGAAATTAAGGATGTCAATATTCCTCATTCGTACTTAGATGAGTTCAAGGTAACATTCAATCAGCTTCTGGATAACTACCGTGACAGATTAGTAGATGTATCTGTCATGCATTCTTTCAATGGCGTTCCCGTCCATGACTGTGATGATAATATCCAAGGAATCCTTTCCGATCTCGGCTTCGTCTCAATGGGAGACGGAGAGAGGTATATTAGAGGGGGAATCGTAGAGCCAAGACCAAGAAATGAGGTTAACAGACTTCTATTTCATACTCATAACATACATCAGATTAGCAGATGGGAAAATGAGACTTATGCTCTAAAGGAAATTGACGAGCTTAGGGATGACTTCGCACTAAGGGGCCGATGTGAAATGTTCAGAGTAGATCTACAGTCTATGGCAGCAACAGAACAACTCCACCAGGGCACCAATTTGAGGGGGCACCAAGTATGGGCCAGACTTCCACACTTCCAAAGACTTCTGGCAATCAGAAACGCTCCTCCAAATGATGACGACTTCGGCGTCTTGGAATTCTTCAGGAAAAATAACGACCCCTCGGTATTCATGGAGAGGCTAGCTATGCGCAGGGCTGAATTCAGAAAACTTATCTCGCCCCTAGTAAGAAGCGGTCATCTAGTCCAAGATTACAGAGGCGGATTCAAGACCGTAGAGCCGCTGAAGAGCTCCGATTTATGGTCCATAAAAAGGCAATACCTCAGGGAACTAGTCGAAGAATACCCTGTTATTTCGATGAAGCAGCTCGAGAGACTAGCAGGCACCCCATACTCACCCGAAGAGATTAGTGACGTTCTCCATGAATTCGAAGAGGACGAGACGCTCATCAAAGGCTTCCTTGTAGACGATCAGCAAGATATTAGCTGGGGAAGGAAGGAAATTTTAGATTCCAAGGCAATTCCCAAAACTAGAGATTTGGTAATACCGCCTTCGGACCCCTTGATTCACTACTTTGGAGGAATCCTCAGAGAGAGGTTCGGATTCGGTTCGGCATACCTTGTTTTCCATAAGGAAGAGCCCATAGCTGCTTTCAAGGCAAATACTAGAAATTCAACAATTGATGTTACAGACTTCGTAGGTGATTCAGAGCTTGAGAAGGAGGCCCTCAGAGTGATGAAGGAATTTGCGTGGGAGCACCAAATGCCCCTGACTGGTGACCTATATGAGAAATTAAGATCAAGATGATTTAGTACTATTCCTGATGAAGACATTGGTAACCGGTTTTGAGATTCTTAGAATGTGACGGTGCAACTCCGGCAGTAGATCGAAAAGTGCTGTAGCCAATAGGAACATCGCGAATAGACTAGCCGCCTTAGCAGCGTAACTATGCGTGAAATCAAACATATCGATATCAGATCCTGGGAATAGTGACCAGCTTGAATAAGTATCACTCAGCCATACTATCCCAGCATTTCTGAATACATTGAGCACATGTATTGTTGGCAATGCGATAAGCAGTCCCCTCGACTTACGCTTCCAAGAAACTCCTCTCAGGGCCACTATCGCCCCTACAAATATAATCATTGATTGCAACGCGGAGCACGCTAGTATGAAACTAACACTTACCGGGGTGCCATCTGAGTAGTTGAAAGGTGCAAAAAATCCTTTGTCACCAAGGGGCTCTGTCAGAAAATATCTACTGCCTTCCCACTGAGAAGCCGCGACCACTCCCCCTGGCAGATCGACCATTATTTCTCCTACTTCAAACGAACCCAGGCCACAGAATTCCAATAACCACTCCGTGCTGTTTGCAGTCATCTCTACGAACTGCATATTCAGAATGGGTACACTGTAAACAGCATAATACGGAATCACCGACCAAGCCACTGCTCCTCTGAGCCAAATCAGGGACTCATTCTGAAGCTCCCAGTTCTTTACTTCCCAGATACCTAGGGCGATACCAGCTGGAAGCGCACCAGCCGTCATCAGAACTAGCAATGGATCTTCGATCTCTACGAAGTACCCAGATTGCATATAGAAAAAGAGCCCAAGTAACGACCACCCAAGCGCCGCAGAGTAAGCAGCTGGGGGAGAATCGCCCCAATGGAACGAGTATGCAAGAGATAATGCGCCGATCCAGCAAAAAGATAGCCAGAGTGAGAATTCAGGCACCCCTACAGCACCCGCGAAGCTACCTACCAAGGCCACGACTGGGTCTTCCATGGTGCCAACGAGCCATCAACCCGTAAATATGATGCCCCCAACCGATAGCCGGGCAATCACATGGCTAGCGACTTCGCCGAGTTTACAAACAACTATCTGGACGATTTGAAAAAGACTCTCGAAAATCTACCGATTGCAGATATTTCGAAGCTGTATTCGATGGTTTTGAAGGCTTCCAAAGAAGGAGCTACAGTACATTTCATAGGAAATGGGGGAAGTGCCGCCACTCCTTCCCATAGTGCCGGTGATTGGTCAAAAGAACTCGGTTTGAAGACCATATCCCACACCGATAATATGTCCTCTTTCTCGGCATGGGCAAACGATGAGGGATATTCACAAGTATTCGTAGGGCAACTTTCTACGTTTGCTGAGAGTGGTGATTTACTCATAGCATATTCAGGCTCAGGAAATTCTGACAATGTAATAAA
>MDTC01117593.1_pt1 | contig 13731 bp, 19 predicted proteins | sample 811181 | NCBI WGS metagenome assembly MDTC01 (sample SAMN05326644, study PRJNA326480) | marine metagenome | isolation source: seawater | place: Pacific Ocean: North | collected 2011
GCCACCACCAGTGGGAACAATAATCTGACCAGCGTTGTTGTTCTGCATTGCTGCAAATGCGCGTTGCTGATGAGGACGAAGATGCATGTGATCGCTTGACTATGAATATAGTATTGCATAAAAAAAGACCCCTGTCAAGGAGTCTGTGTCAGTTATGCAGGTGTCACATCCCATTCATCTGTGGGCACCATTGTTTTAATTACATGCTCAACATTGTCAATGCCATAGACAACAACTGATTGTGTTGATGTAAATCCATTGACTTTCTTTTGCCGCTTCCATGATACACGCCAGCGATCTTTGCTCATGATTTAATCTCCCAGTCAGGGTCATTTTTAGGGTGAATCCATAATTGCATCCCACTATTGGGATGGTATAAATGCCATTTATCTTTGCGATCAGTCACATAGGCATAAGGATCACGTCTCATATCATAGATGAAGATCTTGTTTGCCATGCGACTTTTCGCAACTAACTTAACACGAGATGCCATCGATTACCTCTGATTCTTCACCCAATACGGATGCAATCCAATCATCTTCAGGTGCTTGAACCATGTCATGTTCATCCCATTCGATGTCAAATTCTTCATTGTACATACTGTCCAAAACCTCCACGTTGTTCAATGTTTGCACGGCGTTCAACATCAAGAAATTGACGCCTTTTCTTTTTCAGTGTGTGAATCTCATCCTCAGTATAGTTCTCAGGATGCTTTAAGCAATGGTTGATTTGTTTCGTTAGTTTCTTTAGTGATGACATTGTTAATATACACGGGGTTAGTCTTTCTGTCCAGCATCTTGTGCAGGTTTTTGTGCTGGCACAAGGTTGAAGTTTGCACTAATTGTAATTCTAGTTTTAGTGCCGCGATGAGGTGATACTAAGTGCAAATAATGTGATGGAAAAATGATAACATCACCTTGTTTTACATCGGGCACAGTCATTGGTTGACTGGGTGTTTGTAATACATTCAATCCCTGTGATGTAAGATGACCATGCTCAGTATTTACAAACTTAAATACACATCCATCATCATCATTTACAGTATGAAAGTATACCATACTCAGATTATTTGTTGGATCACAGTGATCATGTGTTTCCTGTGAATCACCTGGGTTATACTTGTTAACCCATGCGTTCATTGGCAGGATTTCAATGTCAGTTTTTGCTCCAACTTCTTCGATAAACTTATCAAAGATTGGACGAATTACATCCAACCACTCACCATAAGGAGCAGAATCATCAGGTTTGTTAGACCAAGATGTCTGCACAATACAATTCCAATCCTCAGGTTGATGAAAGTTATTTTCGTTTGCGATATACTCACGAAACAATTCATCAACAATTAATTGTGACCTAGGTCCTAATCGAGATTGGAAATACCACTTAGGATTGAAAACTTGAATAGTCATCGATAAAGGTCAGTCAAATGTAATTTGTCAACAATACCTTCAACCTCTTTCATTTTGGCAAGGTATGAAGATTCAGGGATCATTTTATCCCTATAATATCGTTTCTGCAAGTCAGAGACATAAAGAAACAATGCATCTTTTAAGATCATTTTCTCATCAGAGTCAAGGATTGCGGAGTGAAATAGCATTGATTATCTCCTTAGAGTTTTGAGATAGTCAAGCACATAACTCCTGATGTACATGAGTTCATGGTAACATTTTTGATTGTGAGCACATTGACGCAATTCATGATCGGGTTTGTGAACCGATTCCATGAAAAGATCTAGTCCTCTATTAAATTTTTCGTGTTGAGATTCTCCATCCATGCTTATACTGAGTGAGTGTAATCGAGGTCGTAGTCTACCTCAGAATAGTCATCAAACTCTAGTTCTTCATATTCTTTTTCTATTTCATAATCATTGCCACCCATCGTTATCATAGTCTGTGTCGATGTTTTTTCGACCTTTCTTTGATCCTTTGGTTGAGAAGTTTTCGTCATAGTTGTCTCCCCAGTTTGAACGATTGGTGCCACCTTTTGAACGCTTGTCACGAATGGATTTGCCGAAGGAATAGTATCCTCCCTCGTTTCCACCCCGTCGATAAGTCTTGCCCATGAGTTTGAAACGTGAACGAATAGTAAACTACAGTGTTATATATCTCAGTCGATGTCGCGATAAATGGACGCATAATCATCCTTACCGTTGGTATCTTCTGGGATAGGATACACTTGAGTATGCAATTCTTCAAAGCAATAACCTACACCCTTCAAGAAGTCTTGCGTCTTCTCTACTACTTCAGGGAGCAAAGTTGCTTCAAATTCTTTAGTTGTAACAGTAGAATCCTCATCAGTACAGATGAGAGTGAATTGAGGCATGGTTCTCCGTTGAATACCCCAGTATCATATCACAAAAAAAGGGGGTTGTATACCCCCTGTGCCACTTATGGGACTGTAATATTAGTGTCCGATCCTGTATATGTGTAGGTAGTAACGTTTCCGTCTGCATCTGTGATCCTACAATATCCATGACCACCTGCACTTGCGTTAGCATTGCCACCATATGAAACTGTGCCGCCTGGGTAACCTTCTTCCCCTGCACCTGCTGGCATACGATACTCACCACGATAATTCTTTACATCAAAACAATAAGCAGGATCTGCGTATCCTGATCCACCTCCACCGCCTGCCATTGTGTGCTGTTCAGAGTAACCTCCAGCACTGCCACCATAATATCCTCCACCACCTGCACCACCATAACCATTAGAAGCAGCAGATCCGCCCTCTAATGCTCTTGCAGAGTATGAAGATCCCTGCTGATTATTTCTTCCACCTTCAGTTCCAGATCCACCTCTACCACGATATTGGATTTTACTATCATAAGCAGAAAAACCATCTTGACCAGTAGGACCACCACCAGCGCCGCCAAAGTTACCTTCCTGTGCTCTAGATGATCCACCTCCACCACCACCGCCAGCGATGATTAGGACGTTATCATGTGAAACAGATGAAAAGAATACAGCAGTTGCACCACCACCATTTGAACCATATCTATTATCACCACCAGCACGGTTTGCTTCACCGCCACCACCATATGACATACGAGTGCCATTAACTAATCCACCTTCACCAACACGAATGATTAAGGCAGTTCCTGATGCTAATCCTTTAACTTTTGCTTCAACATATCCACCACCACCACCTTCAGCACCATAACTCCATCCACCACTAGTTCCACCGCCACCACCAGCGCCCCAGCACTGAATACGATATTGTTTATCATCACTAGCAGCAGTTAATACCCATGCACTACCATCATATACTTTGACCTTACCTTCTGTAGTATCAAATGCTAGAGTTCCAGTAGGAGAACTTGACGGTAAGTTTGCTGTAGTATATTGAGGTAACTCTGCTTTACCACCGATGTCAACATCACCTGTCGCATTGACATGAGTACAATTGACAGATCCTACATTTAATTCTGACATGAAATATGCTTACTCTTCACTCTTATTTATCTTCTTTGCTTCTCTATTAGACCATAGTGCAGCAAGGATAATAGCAGCATAAAAGATAGTATCGTCCAACATTACGAGAAAGAAGATAACTGATCCACCATACTTGATAACATCAGGCAGAGGAGAGATTACCTTTGCAAAAAACTTACGGTAGGATTTCTCAAACTTGAAGTAACCAAGGGCACCAAGTGTGACTACAAACTCACTGTATGGAACTACAAAATAGAGCGACAAAATGATAAACAAGGGCCAATAATGTCGCTCAGGGATCCTAGCAACAAATTTAAGATAACGCTTAAACATAATTTAGATTCAAAACTATACGATATTCATCAGTTGTAGATGTCCCTGTGTGTCTCATTGAGTTAGGAAACTCTACAAATCTATTGCCGACACTTTCTACTTTAGTGCCATCTTCAAACATTGTGTAACCATCACAGGTGTTCAGATAATAGATCGCTGTTTTAATATAGGGGCGATCTTCTGCCTCTGTAATATCATTATGCAATCCATGTTCAATGATACGATCCGTACCTGTCATAAAGTTTGCTTTGATTTTTATAATCGACAGGGGTTGAATCTTATCAAGTAAAGGATAAATGATCTCTAAGTGATCTGTCTGTGGTGCATGATTCGTGTAAAACATATGAATCATTTGAACATTTCTCTTGTAGTTCTGAGGACTATCATTGACAATCTTTGAACTAAACCAAGGGAAGTTAAATGCTAACATCTGATTACGGATGTTATGATGCGTCTGTTCAGGTAAGTAATTATCAATAACGTTGATCATTTTTCAATGACTGCGATATACAAACCGTTCCACCAATCCTTCTCATCTTCTACAATCTCTGTCCTGATAATTCTGTCATAAACAACATCTTTACCCTTCAAGAATTCTTTTGCATTATCAACAGCACCATTGAAGTTTGCATCATCAACAACCAGAATATATGAATCCGCTGCTTGATTGTGAATATGTTCCAAGTTGGGAATCATATTGTCTTCAATCTCTGCATCATAGAAGATAACATTAGGTTTGAACTCAGGATTAAACTCCATCTGTAAGATAGGTTTAACACAGAAACCAACCGAACAATCTGTATTAAAATACTTCTCAGCGTTCTGAATGAACTCATCGATAGGATTATCAACAGTATATTTGTCGAATAGATTCTTATTTTTAGGGCGAATACATCCTTCAGAGAAGTCATCAATAGCATATGCTTTTACTGACTCATTACCCATCAATGCAGCAAACAATGTGCTGCCTGTGTAACAACCAACATCTGCATAGATTGTACCACGCTCCGAACATAGATTGTTCAAGAAATGTCTAACTTTGTTGGAAGATAGACCAAGAACATTATATCCATCGGGTTTGAAGTTGGAGTTATCGTCCACAGCATTGTCAATGGCGCGGATGACTCTATCTACCAGAGGATTCATTTCACGTTTTTGTTTCTTCAGTCGGAATTCTACCACGGTTTCGCAATAGTTGCAATCCCAACAGTCAAACTTACATATCTTGATCTTTTCACGCCATTTGTTGATAGGAGCATCAGGCATATCAACATCCTGCATATAGTCCTTAAACTCAGGATACATTAAACTACATGTGGGATCATCCCATCGCTTAATAAGATCCATGGACTCTAATAGTCGCATAGTATCTTCTCTGCCATGCAGTTTGAACACATCAATAACATCTAAGAACTCTTTCCAATCACTCTTCCATGGAGGAAGATTGGCAACCTTAAGTTCATGTGCAGGATCAACTGCGTCCCATCGTGAACATGAAATGCGACTGATTTCACTATTGAAGTATTGCGGTTCTGTTCCTTGTCGTGTGCTGTTGTACTGATAATGTTCGGGCATGATAGGACAACCACCCCAACAATGTTCATTGGCAAGTAATGACAACTCTATAGGAGTTCCCTTCTCTGCACAATATTCTTTCACTTGTTTGATACGATCCAATGCCTCTCTGTCTCGCATAATATCACGATCCAGATTAATATAATTGAATCCAGCACTAGCAAGAGTGACAATCTCGTTAGGTTTGACTACCTCACGAAGAATAGTGTTCTTGATCTTTAGTTCAGGATATTCCTTTTGGATTTGTCCTGTCATCACCCATGATGTGTGAGGAATAGTTGCAGTCCTAACACCAGCATCATACAAGAACCTAAAGTTCTTAATAAACTCATCTAAGTTCTTTTGATCTGGACGCACCCAGATGTTATTGAAAGTGGCAGACAGAGGAATACCAGTCTTCTCACCAATTACTAGAGCATTGATAGCAACTTGCTGTGCATCTGTCTCTGTACGAAACACATCACCCATCGCATCTTGCGTGAATGGTGGCATCCTAGAGGTGAAATATAGATCGTAAATTAGATGTTGATGTTGCAAAAGGAAGGGGATTAAACCTTCCTCAATATAATCAAGATCAAGTTTCGGATTTATCGGAAGACTGAAGATAGCGGTCTTCAACATTGTTGTTTGCATAATCTGTCAATACTCCTGCGGTGTCAAACATTTGAGGTCCTTGACCTTTTAACATATTCTCTACTTTATCTTCTGCTGCTGCTTTAATCTTACCAACATTGATATTCATAGCAGTAGAATATGTCATTGCCAGATCAGTCACTGCTGCTTGATCTTCAGGACTCATCATAAGCATACTATCTAGATTGCCTGCTTGAATCCTACCAGTGGTGAGAAGATCGATGGAGCATTGTTTTGCTAAACGAGCAATCCAATACTTAATCTCTTCACCTTCCTCATTTTCTTTTGCGAGGATGGTTGCCTTGAGTGTCTCCAGATCTTCGAGATCAACATTCTCTCCCGTGCGCTCTTTGATGATACGCAACAGACCTTCAATCTCTCTCTTACACTGACGCAGTTTGTTATGCCATACTTGTTTATCGAGAAGCAAAATCTCGATTTCATATTCTTTATCTTGCTTGAAATATGGATCTTCCTCAGTCTCCATTTCATGACGAATTCTAGCGATATCGTTAAGTGTTCGCTTATATGAAATGGTTACTTTCTGGAGAGCATTTAATCGCGTCTGGATCTCCATAATTGCTTGACGCATTTGACGCCAAGGTGTTACCTGTGAGTTGACAACAAAATACTTATTTTGATAATCAGTTTGACCAAAGAATTGAGAATCACTCCACCCGACCAGTCCTTCATCAAAATCAGATAAGACCCAGGGATCAATGCTCTCTAGGTCTTCGATTGTTTTAGATAAAGGCAGTCTCTCAGAATCTAATTCCGTACTTAAAAGGTTCTTTTCTGACGATGAGTCCGTCTTCATTTTCAATACACCTACCGTAATTTAGACATTGTTGATTTGACATTGATATTCCGAAGTAATCTTCTAGGAATACATTGACATCAGCGACATTTGTGATTGCTTTCAATTTAACAATCAACGTCTGTTCTGCAACAGCGAGATCAAAAAGTTTTTCTTTCCACTCACCCTGCTTCTCAACAACTTTACCAGCAAACTGTTCAGTTGTCAACCCACGAAGTTCTGCTAACCTATGAATTAACTTAGTTTCGTGATCACTGTCTGCCAAATATGCTTGAGATTCTGCAAGTTGGTCTCCCCACGTTGCATCTTCAAGACTACTATATGTAGCACGAAGTGATTGATATCTTTTTTCAAATACTTCTTGCACTGCCAATGCAATTACTTGCTTCATGAAAGGTAGTGTATATTTCTGCTGAAGAGTAGAATCAACTGATACTTTATCTTTCTGTGTAGTTCCTTCTTCATTCTCACCATACTCAGATCTTTCTGATCTGAATTCACCCCAGTACTTATGACCAAAGGTGCCAGTCTTGTAATCAAATCTAAGATAATTGATGTATTGAGGAATGTAATCAAAATATTGATCTTCCAATTCATAGACTTCTAAACCTAAGAAGTCACCAATTCTTCTACCCCAGACTTTAATCTGAGACCATTTCTCTTCATCGAGAACGATAATATCGGGATTAGTAGTTGCCATCAGAAGTTAGGAATAGTTGTGCCGTAATTGTATGACTGAGAACCATCGGGGTTAACACCCGATACAGCAGATGCAGAGGAGCAGTGAGCGGAACTCATGCCACCATGACCAGACGGAGGTGAAGATCCACCAAGGTTAGTAACACCATCAGTTTGATAGTTCACCTTGAATGTATTGTTATTCTGAGCACCATTATAGTTACCCAAGCAATAACCTTTCCTCATTCCAATTTCAAAGTTTTCCTCACCCATTCTACCAAAGTCAATACCTCTAACCTGAATACCTGATGTATCATCACACTTTTGATTACCATTCTGGTTGTTGTTACCAGTTCCAACATACATGTGACCTAACATAGTACCAAGAATTTTCTTCCATCCATCACCACCAGGTCCATGGTTCCAACTGACCCAAGATTCAGTCTTCCAAGTCATTGCTTGACGTGTGCCAGAACGCTTATACCATCCTTTTGTTCTAGAGTTACCACCCCATGTGGGGTCATCACCACCATCACCATGGTTAGGAGGGAATCCAGACGTTCTCATAACCTCTGTAGAGAGATTAAATGCATCAGTTCTAGAGTTACCACCACCCTGTAGATAAGAATAACCGCCTGCATGAATGTAGTCTTGGAATGAACCCATTGATGCACGGTTTACAGTCATATCCCAAGAGTTCTGGTGGGTGATACCAGATTCAGAGGTCATACTGAAACCAGACGTATAGTTAGAAGAACCTCTATAAGTGTTCTCCATAGAGTGAAAGAAGTGTCTAGTATCATGGAAAGATCCTGCCATATAAGCACCAGATCTATCGAGAGTATCACCTAAGTTTGTTGATGTATCTGTAGCATGAACAGTTCTATTCACGTTTCTCCATGGCGAACCACTTTGATACCCACCACCAACATATCCATGGGTCCAAATTCTTGCCATGCCCCAATCACTTAGGACACCTTCAAAAGACCAATATGCTTCAGTTCCGTCAGATTTAAGAACAGCGCCAACAGAATAGTCAGTGCTAAATCTATCTGCAGATTGTTGAGGTGTTCCTCCACCAGCGCCAGCAATAGCACCCCATTCAACCTGATTAGTTCCACTATTTAAGGAATATCCCTCAAACTGTCGTTCTTCTGAATTATATCGGAACATACCCTCTACAGGTGATCCAGGGCGTTGTGCAGTTGTTCCAACAGGAACAACAACACTGCCAGTTCCAGCAATATCTAAGTTTGATCGCGGATTTGTAGTATTAATACCAACTTCGTTATTCGCACTATCGACATACAGCGTGCCCGAATCAAAGTTAAAATTGCCACTAGATTCCAGTTGGAATTGTGCCGTTCCGCCACCACCACTTAAAGAAACTACTCTATCTACATTAAGTTGGGACATACCTAGTCTTGTACCTTCGTATTATTTATCAGATATCGTATGTATCCTTGTAGTAGTTATATATCTGCGCTCTTTCTGCCTGAGAAATATGTCTACTGTAATACATGAACACACCAATACCACCAGCATTCTGAGATGAATTATGGGGATTTCTGTCGCCACTATGATAAGCACCTACAGAGTGAAATCCTCTATTGAATTGTGCGTTTCCACTATTATTTGTTGCTCTAGCATTTTGCTCATCAGCAAAATAACACTGGTAACAAGGAGAATACTGACCAGAAGTATAGTTTGATAATCTCCAAGTATACATGTTAAACTTAGTATCCCAGTTAGGGAAACTGTTAATATCATATCCAGTATCTTGGAAACCTGCACCATTATTATCATACATGCCTAGGTTATATGTACCGTCTTGCACAATGATATGGTGATCAGCATCACGAGAACGTAGAGGTGTTCTCCACTGACTATTACTAGTTCTCCATTTCATAAAGAATACAACTGATACATGAGGAAACCAAGGAGTGTCAATAAAGTTAGCATGTGAAAACTTAGCACACCCACCACCATTTGATGAAAAGTCCATATATTTCACTGGAGATCCATTGATAGACTCTTGAGCGTATCTATCGGTGGGAATACTAAAGTGAAAGTTTGATCCAGAAATATCATACCAATAATTCGCATCCTGATCTGTTGAATTCTCTTTCAGGGATGCGGGATTATTGGCATCTAACCATATAAGTAATCCTTCTCTAGGAACATCAGCAGTCGCGCCGCCTGCTGCGGCACCTTCAGGGGTCATTAAGTTTATCCAACTACCACCATCATATCCCTCTACATTACCTAGAGTCGAATTAAATCGAATCATTCCAGCAACAGGAGTTGTAGGTCTCTCGGCGGTAGTTCCTACAGGGAGTTTTAGTCCAGACGACTCATCAATAGCAAATGATCCTCTAATGTTCAGATGTGCCGCTGCGGGCATATTAATCTGAAAATTAAAATCAGATGCTCCTTCTATTTTATTGACCTTAATAGTACTCATCGTATGAAGAAATAACCTGGGTTTGTGTTGTTGCTGCCTGTAAATGATGCTGATCCGCCATAGATACCACGACCAGAGTTGGCACCAGTATAACCATAGAGGACTCTATTTACACCATAACGAGATGTTTGAATGTTTGATGGATTTGAGTGATAATCAAATACTTTATATTGATCATTATACACTCTAATATGATCATGACCACCAGGTCTTTCCCAGTTATAGGGATAAACATGGGAGACACTAAATGTGCCTTCACGACGATCACCTTGGCGACCATCTCCACCAGTATTTAATGAACTGAAATAATGAATACCGTTATTCATACGAATAAACGATGCATAACGCCAGTTAGAACTGGTTCCACCAGCATATGTATCGTATGGACCACCAAGAGGTGCAGCGCCATTTTGTGCAATTCTTATATTAATAGTTTCACCACCACCATTAGCAAATGATCCTAAATCTCTAATGAAATTATCATCATGACGACGACCATCGGTAGTACTATATCCAGTGCCAGAATATGGAACATAACTTGCTGCCTGACCATCAATAGTGGCAGAATATAAATTACTAGATTCAAATGTATCCCAATGATTTGTAGTATTAGATCCGATTGTCTTTACTAAAACCCAACCACCATCATAGTTTGTATTATCGACATAACAATATCTAGGATTAGTGTGTCCAAGAGGTCTAATCCAATAATATCCGTCTGCTGCTCCATTTTCTTTTAGATCAATACCATTTTGAGCAGGGTTACCAAAACTTCCTAATGCGCTTGCAGCATTTCCACCACCACCAACAGTTTCCCAACTACCAATATAAATTTCAAATGAACTAATATCGGTATTGAATCGCATTGCTCCCATAGGAGGAGATGCAGGTCTTGCTGCTGTATTTCCTGATGGGAGTGTATGTGCTCCAGTATGATCAAATGCTAAGTTACCATCAATTTTTAGTTGATGTCCTGCTGGGATATCAACTTGATTTAGGGATGTTGATATCCCATTTAATTCCGATACAGTTAGTTTACTCATTTTATGTGTTGTCGAATGTTACTCCATACATTGCCCATCCACCTCTACTGCCTACATTGGGATATGCTAATGCAGAAGAATTAATATCAACCATTTCAATCATATACCAACGATAACCATTAGTGTTAGAGAAATTCTGAGATCTTTGACCACCTTCACTACCAGAACCTTGTCCACCAAAGTGTACACGATCCAAGAAAGTCCAATTAGTAGCAGTATCAGTAAAATTATTTCGATTTACTTCTCTATTGGTTCCCCAAATATTGCAGTTACCAATGGCATTTGCATGTTTATACCATCTGATTCTATTTAACACTTGACCATATCTTCGTTCGGATACATTAATCGCAAGATACTGCGGCCAAGAAACATTACCAGGGTTAGTGTGTCCTGTATGAAATGCAAAGTCTGAACCGCTTGTAGATGAAATATAGTCAAGAAATGGTCTAGTATTTCCTGTTGCACCTAGTGTTTCATCACCCGCTTGTCCATCATTATATCTCAATCCTTCATGCAATAATCGCATTCCATTGTGAGTAAATCCCTGATGTGAAGTATCATTCGCACCTTCACCAACAGTAAATCCACCACCTGGTCCTACAGATCCAAGAGGGAAAGTTCCTCCTACTGATGCAGCACCAGCAGCATCATCCCATACTAAACTAGTATCTTTTACTTCAATTCTTTTCTCAGTTGTATTGAATCTAATATATCCAGTCTGATCATGCCTGGCATATTTAGTTTGATCAATTCTATAATCAGGAGTAAAATCTTGCAGTGGTCCTCTATTTACTTGAAGTCCAGACCACCAAAGAACATGAGAGTTTGCGTTTCCATTATCAGAACCATCTACACGAACTTGTAGAAATCTTGTATCACTCTCAGTAAATGTTCTTGTTATACTAATTCTTTGCCAAGATGTTCCAATGTTATTGAATACCTGTTCTGTATAAGTACTATATGTTCCATTATCTCTTGCTTCAAATAAAAATAACTGAGCATTGATGCCGCCACTTTGATTTGATTTTACATATACACTAAACGTCCACTGTTCTCCTGCTCTTGCCTCAACAACGTTCCATGTAGCACTATTATAAGTGGAAGTATAAGGATCATTACTTCCATCCATTTGCATTTTTAGTGGCACACCACCAACAGGAGAATCTGTTACTGATGAATCAGCACTAGTTGTTGATCGTACAGCACTATTTCCCCAAGGTGCTAACAAAGATGTTCCATCTGTATTATTAACACCTGTATACGGATACAAAGGACTAAACGTTTTAGCAAATGCATTGCTAGGAGGTGTAGGAATAGGATGATAACTCTGACCTGTAATACGAACATCTGCTTGCGTATTCAGAGTCGATCCACTATCGACAGTTACCCTGAAATCAGGTGCATTGCCTTGTAAATTTGCGACATTTACGCGACCCATTATCTAACACTCCATGCACCACCAGATTCGATTGTAATAGTATAACCATTGCCAATAGTCATAGGACCAGCACTCATGCCATTTGCAAATTCTGTTCCAGCACTAGGTCCAACTGTAATATTTTCTGAAATTGTATTGGGGTTCGTTCTGATAACACTATCACTACCCAATGAAGGACCACCACCAGAGATTGGCGACCAACCTGCATTGCCAGTTCCATCATCTGCTTTGTAAATCTCAGCAGCGTCCACATCTGTATTGAAACGAATTGTTCCAACAGAAACACCAGTGGGTCTATTTGCTTGAGTTCCAGCAGGAATCCTCAAAACACTGGTTTGATTCAGGAATGATAATGTAGAGATAATTGCTTCGGTTGAAGTGGAAATCTGATTTCCACTAATTCTTGAAATCGCCATGGCAGACTATATAACCTCCTTACTATTTAGATAGGCATTTCGACAATATGGACTGTATCCGATGCCAAAGGTGCATCTCCAGAAGAGAATACAACGTTTGCACCATTAGAGTCCACAGTATAATTTGTTCCTGCAATTTGAGCAACACCGTTCAGGAATACCAGAACAGAATCATCAACATGCTGAACACCTGTGTAGGTAGTAATAGCAAAGGTTAGGGTTGTTCCATCACCTGTATATGTCTTGGTGACATATTTGTCAGGACCAACACCACCACGACCAGTGACAATCAAGTCACCATCAACTCTAGCACTACCGTTTACATTTACGCGATAATCAGCCGTAGGAGCAACACCAAGACCAATGTGTTGATTGTTATTGAAAGTATCAATATTAATCTGACCAGTATCTGTGAGACCAAATTCTTTCCATGCTCCACCGTAGTATATCCAACCAAGCGACTTGCCTGGTGTCCAATTAATGTTATAAACAAGATCACCATCAGCGGGCGTAGTGTATCCCGTGATATTAGCAAAAGAGGGTTGTCCATTTGCATCTGCTGGTGCCAATAAGGTTTGCTTGACGACCGTGCCATCCTGGTTGAAGTACGAAATCTTCTTAGCAGAAAGGTTATTTGTGAAGGTAGTTTGTCCTTGGAATGTAACAGGACCAGCGAAGATAGATTCTAACTGGTTAGATGCACCACCGATAACCGTGAGTTTGTCAGTAAGAACCAACTCAGAGAATGTCTCAATAGTTGTGTTCTCTTCACCAACAACATTCAGTTGTGCAATATCTTCGTTTGTGATTTGACCTGTAACAGGGTTGATAACCTGGTTACCAATAAACAGGTCACCGTTAGAGTTAAGACCAGAGTAGAAAGCAACACCTGCTTCTTCTTTA
>MDTC01217417.1_pt1 | contig 13731 bp, 9 predicted proteins | sample 811181 | NCBI WGS metagenome assembly MDTC01 (sample SAMN05326644, study PRJNA326480) | marine metagenome | isolation source: seawater | place: Pacific Ocean: North | collected 2011
CTGGCAGCCGGTGGGTTTTGAGCCGGACAATACCGGCCGAAACCTGCTCGGCCCGCTGGATGAACTTCGTGAGGCGACCCTGGCCTTTGGCGACCATCGCCGGAACTGGCCGCTGCTCAGCGATATGGGCCTGTACCGTGGCCATAAGGTGGGGCCGGAAGTGGAGGAATCCTACCTGGATATGCTGGCATACCAGTATTTGCCAGCCCTGATGTTCGGTGTGATGGCCCAGATGGGCCAGGCGCCGGACAATAGCACTGAGCGCCTGGAGCATCTGCGGGTGTTGCGCATGCTGTATGACGCCAGTGGTCGTCGGGACGATATCGTGACCGGCTACATGCAGAACTACTGGCAGCAGGCATTCCCTGGCCAGAGAGAACTGCAGCAGCGGCTACTCGGTCATCTGGACTATGCCATGGCGCATACCGATCTGGCACAGCTCACTCGCCAGGGCGATGCGGTTGCCGATATGACCCTGGCGCCGTTTCGTAGCAGTGTCCAGTGGGCACAACATGAGCTTGGTCGGATTGCCACGCCAGACCGGGTCTACCGGGATCTGGAAATTGAAGCAGAACAGGAATTCCGGGCACCGTTGGAACTGGCCCGGGCATCCGGGCCGGCATTCAGCACGGTGTTCACCCGGCTGGATGGCTATGGCGAGCCGTCGGACTCGGGGGCAGAGGTGGAAGAAGATCCATTGACCATCCCCGCGTTGCTGACCCGGGAGGGACTGGAAAAATGGTTCCTGCGCAAGTCCGGCTCGGTAACGGAGCTGGCTCTGGTGGACGCCTGGGTGCTGGGCCGCCGGGACAACGTTGACTTCAGCAAGGCGGATGAAGCCAGACTGCTGGCCAGTTTGCAGACCCTTTATGCCGAGCACTATGCCGAGGCCTGGCGTACTGCCTTGAGCCGCATCGATATTCAGCGGTTTGAGGACCTGAACCACGGCGTACGTATTCTGGAGAGCCTGACCAGCGGCCACGAGCCCCTGGCAAGTCTGCTCCGGCAGGTTCGCCATAACACGCGTCTTGTGCCTTCGGCGGAAGGGGAGAGTGCTGCGGCCCGGGAGCTTCTGGAGCAGTCGCCTCATTTCCGCATGCTGCAGGATATTGAACGGCAGTTTGCGGAGCTCAACCAGTTGACCCGGGAAAATGGCGATCAGCCAACCGGGCTTGAACAGATCATGCTGGTGGTTGGGGAACTTCACGAGTACATGCGCAACATCCAGGAAGCGCCAGACAAGGGCAAGGCTGCGTTGGCCGCCGCCCGGGCCCGCATGGGCCTGCAGGGAGCCGACCCGATCTTCACCCTGCAGCGCATGGCCGACAACCAGCCGGAGCCCCTGAACCGGCTGCTGACCCGGTTGGCCACGGAAAGCTGGCGGGTGGTTCTGGACCAGGCGGTGGCGCAGCTCGAGCATGAGTGGTACCGCGAGGTGTATCAGCCCTTCCAGCAGAATCTGGCCCGCCACTATCCCTTTAATCCGGACTCCGGGCGGGATGTTGCAATGCAGGATTTTGAACGGTTCTTTGCCCCGGGCGGCGTATTGGACGCCTTCTATCAGGACAACCTGAAACTGTTCCTCGAGGATCACCCGGAACAGGTGGGCGATGCCCGACGTGCCGGTCTGGTACGCGGTGCGGTACTGACTTCCCTGGACAATGCCGACCGAATCCGCAGGGCCTATTTTACCCGTGGTGGTTCCCTGGATGTGGAGTTCGCCCTGGAACCGCTCAATCTCTCAGCCAACAAGCGTCGCAGTGTGGTGAATGTGGATGGCCAACTGGTCGAGTTCAGCCACGGCCCGCGCCAGAGTATTCCGCTGGTCTGGCCCAATACCCTGCGGGACTCTGTCGAGAGCCGTATTACCCTGGTGCCGGTCCAGGTGAACCGTTCACCCCGCAGCCTCTCGGAAAGCGGCCCCTGGGCCCTGTTCCGACTGCTCGATAAAGCCGACATTACCGGCGTGAGCAGCAGCGCGGTGGATGTCCGGTTCCGGGTTGACGACGGGGAGATGCGTTATCGCCTCCACGCGGCCAGCAATACCAACCCGTTCACACAGCAACTACTGGCGGGGTACCGCATACCCCGCAGCTTGTATTAAACTCTTTCAGTACACCAGGGCCGCCCTGATGAGAGCAGGACGTTTTCATCAGGGCTGAACCTTCGCACAGGATGGTGCGAAAGCCCGGATTTTCTTTTTTCTTCAGGGACCGAAGACATGCCCCAGGCAAGCGGACTGCAATTCACCGCCACCATTGGCGAATACTCCTCTGACCACTTTTCCGTTGTTGGCTTTGCGCTGACAGAACGGCTGTCCGAGCTGTTCCAGGGACGCCTTGACCTGGCCAGTACCGATCCGTCTGTTGTCGCCTCGAAGGTGCTGGAGCAACCAGTGGATCTCGTGATCTGGCAGGACCGGGCACCGCTGCGTCGCTTTACCGGCGTGGTCAGCGAATTCGCTCGAGGCGATTCCGGCCATCGGCGTACCCGCTACGAACTGGTTTTCCGTCCGCCGCTCTGGCGCCTGGCGCTGATGCACAACAGCCGCATTTTCCAGAACCGGGGCACGGATGAGATTGTGCGTACCCTGCTGGAGGAGCGGGGGGTTGTCGATACCGTCTTCGACCTTGAACGCCGCCCAGAGGAGCGGGAATACTGCGTACAGCATCGTGAAAGTGATCTGGCCTTTGTTGAACGTCTGGCTGCCGAAGAAGGCTGGCACTACCGCTACCAGCACGGCAGCCTCGATGGTCAGGAGCCACCGGCCCTGGTTTTTGCCGATCATCATCGCGATTCGCCACGGCTCGAAGCCGTCCCCTACAACGGCAAAGCAGGGGGCAGCACCCGAACGCCCTGTGTGTTCCGGTTCGCGTACCGAGAGCGGGTGCGCCCTGCTTCGGTCGCCATGAAGGATTACACCTTCAAAAACCCGGCCTACGCCCTGATGCATGAGCAGTCTGGCGATCAGCTCGTCCACCGGGAGGATTACCAGCACTACGACTACCCCGGCCGATTCAAACAGGATGCCAGTGGTCGGCCGTTCACTGAAGCCAGGCTTGCTGCCCTACGCAGCGATGCCAGCACCACCTTTGGTGAAAGCAATCGTCCGGACTTTGCACCTGGTGCCAGGGTGCCGCTGACCGACCACGACAACGAGGCTGTGAACCGCGACTGGCTTCTCACAGCGATCACCCATACTGGCTCACAACCCCAGGCCCTGGAAGAAGAGGGTGGCAGCGAACCGACACGCTACGGCAACCACTTTACCGCCATCCCCGCAGACCGCAGCTGGCGGCCCGTGTGTGAGCACAAACCATTGATGGACGGACCCCAGATGGCCATGGTGACCGGCCCGGAAGGCGAAGAAATTCATTGCGACCAATACGGCCGGGTGAAAGTGCGCTTTCCCTGGGATCGCTATGCGTTAAATGATCAACACAGCAGTGCCTGGCTCCGGGTCAGCCAGGGTTGGGCCGGCGGCCAGTATGGTTTCACCGCACTGCCGAGGATCGGCCATGAAGTGATCGTTTCCTTCCTGGACGGCGATCCGGACCAGCCGATCATCACCGGCCGGACCTGGCACGCCACCAACACACCGCCGTATTCGCTGCCGGAACACAAAACCCGCACCACCCTGAAAACCAAAACCCACAAGGGCGAGGGCAGTAACGAGCTTCGGTTTGAAGACGAAGCCGGCGAAGAACAGATCTACGTTCACGCCCAGAAAGAACTGGCCCTGATCACGGAGAACAACCGCACTGAAGTCATCAGGAACGATCGCCACCTGACCGTGGGCAACGACCGCAAGGCCCACATCAAAGGCAGTGACCACGCCACGGTGAACGGTGAAAAACGGGAGAAAACCGGCAAAGACCGTAGTTTCAACGTCACTGGTACGTTGCACCTGAAAGCCGGCACGGCTTGGCTAACCGACTGTGGCACCGAACTGCACATCAAGGCCGGCCAGAAAACCGTTATTGAAGCCGGTGCGGAAATCACCCTCAAGGCCGGTGGCAGTTTCGTGAAGATCGACCCCAGCGGTGTGGCTATGGGTGGCGCTGCCATCAAGCTGAATGCCGGAGGTTCGCCGGGTAAGGGGAGTGGGCAGAAGGTTCAGGTGCCGGAGATGCCGGGGTTGGTGGAGAAGAATGGGGGGGCTGTTGCGCCGGTGGCCCTGCCGGAGACACAGCAAAGACCGATGGCCAAGTCCGACCAGATGCGCGCCATCAAGAATGCCGCGAATCAGGGTAAGGGAATTTGCCAGGTCTGCTCACCAGAATCACAAGGTGCGATCTGATGGGGCATCTGGCTGGACTTCCCGGTGAGGGGAAGACGTTCATTCTTATTGATGGCGCCAAAGTAAATAATCTGCCCCAAGTTATTTATCGTGAGATCGAAACACCTCATTGTGATGCGCTCTACAGGCAAACGGAGCTTGCCGACCTATTGGAAGTTTCACCGTGGCTGGTTGAAACGGGAATAGATAGCTCGCTGACACTTAAATGCTTCAATGATTGGAAACATCAGGGTGTTGCCATCGTATTGCGGGCTGACTGCCACTTCGAAGAGGTCATGCAACACTTGCGTGGATTGCTTATGGCGAGGTTGGTCACGGGAGATGAGGTTGTTTTCCGGTTTTATGATCCTGAAATCGCGCGGCACCTGTTGAAGCTGGATTCGTCAGGTGAAAATGTGAGGCGATTGATGGGGCCTTGTAGTCTGTTTGCCATTCAGGATCGCCGCACTGGTGAGTGGGAGTATTTTCATAATGATCAGCCCAGTAGTGAGCGGCAGGCTGAGAGGTTAAGCATTCGTGAGGAACACCAGGTTGCCATGGAAAGAGCGGCGGAACGGACGGCCCTCAGGAAACTCGAACTTCACGTTGCAAACTACTTTCCCCATTTGCTTCACAAAACGGATACAGATGGGAAGGATTGGGGGATGGTCTCTGCTTTAGTCGATGCGGCGAAAGCGCGGGGACTCTGTAGTACCCGAGATATTGCGCTGTTTATCAATACGATTGGCTGGCTTGGACACCAGGCATTCGACGACAGTGAAGTACAGCTTCTGTGGAAAGAGAATTCCGCAGCGCCAGGCAAAGCCATAGCGCGAATTGCAGAATTCGCCGAGAAAAAGTCAACGGAGGGACTGGTTCATGGGTAGCGCTAACAGCTCAGCGTTTATACAGGGTGCTGATGACATAGACTCAGCGGCACAGATGTGCCCGCTCCAGTTCAAAACCGTTGCGTTGTATCCGGTACGTTGGGCGATCAGTCAGGAAGAAGTAGCGCTGCCCCCTCACTTCCGACCGCCCACCGTTGCGCTTGAAACCACGCATTACTGTGTACGAAAACTAACGCCCGGTTGGGTGTATATGTTCTCCGAAGTATTCGGAACGCTGCATGAGTATCGTGTTGACGAACAAGGCGAGTTGACAGAAGTGCAGCCGGGGTTCAACTCGGTTCTTTTTTCCGCTGTGGACGCAGAAAGCGCTTTGCCCGCCTTACATCACCCTGCGGAAGGAAAAGTTTTTCTTAAGTTTGTGCAGCATCGATGGACTTCCCGTTTGCAGGAACTTGTACGCACGGATGCGGAAATTCGCGAAGAGCACATGCAGCCGTTCGACTTGCGAAGCCTACCTGGAAGAGGTGAGGCCGTTAATATCAGTGAAACTGAAGCGATAAGCGAGGTGGTTGAAGATTTTCGATCAGAACCGTTGGATTTTGAATGGAGTCTGACCACCTTAATGCATGGAATCGGTGAATCGGATTTGCAGGGCCAATGCAAAAAAGAAACTGAATTTTCTTACTGCGTTGCTCTTGAAGACGAAATCGGTATCACATCTGATTTGAGTCAATTGCATGCTCTTTATGTGAATCTGATTACGAACTATGCCGAGGAGAACGCATACGCCTATACAACCGCCCAGATGGTAGATGCGCTCATTGCCCGTGAGGCTGGCAAAAAGGAATCGCCTGAGGACCAGCAGGAAACTGCTGAGGAACTTAAAGAACGAGTTCGTTCAGAGGAAAAAGACGCATTCGTCGAAAGCTACCACAAGCAGCTTGAAAAGTATGACCACGCTCGAACATTGGTATTCGATGATTGGAAGCGATGGATTGATTCTGACCAACTGGCCAGGAAGCTGGAGCTCAACGACTGTTACTGCGCCGAAGGGTTCAAGGCGGTTGAGCAGGAACTGGCAGATATATTGGATGGCTACGTCAGTTCGGAGAAAGGTAAGGAAGACTCTGAAAATTGGTTAGCTGCTGATGAGGGCGACGCGGGTACGGTTGGGAACATGTTAAAAACCGTCCTGTTCCTCGCATCTGCTACCAACGGCATGACCGAAAAACTGAAAGGCCTGCCCGGCTTTGACTATGGCAGCCTAAAGATCGTGGATAGTATCTTCGATATGCCTGCCTATGTGCAGGTGAGCACCGCCACCGATACTCTGATGCTGGAATTTGCCGCTCCCGCTGCCAAGATGGGCACCTGGGCGAAAGACCCTCAAACTTGGCCGCAGTGGAGAAAGTGGACCAGGGCCGTCCAGCGACGTTATGGCATTGATGTCCACCGACACGGAATAACATTGAATACCGCGGCCGACTTGCTCCACGAGGTCCACCGTAAATCATTGGAAGGGGCCGGCCATAATCTCTCAGAACTTGCAATGACACCCCTGGCCGCCGGAATGGCGGATGCACGTATCAGGGCCTACCTGAACAGGGCACTGATCGACGTATTCCACCTGACCCCGGACTTCAAGGACAACCCCTTTGGCTGGCTTCATACCCGTCTGGACCCGGTAGTTGAAAGCATCAAGCAGAATAGGGGCAAGTTCATCGGCGCCGTGACTTTCTTCCACGCGATTAATCTGGCAAACCTGTTTTCTGGGTTGGATAAGACTCGGAAGGACGTGATGATTGGCGATAGGACAGCTATTGACCGGTGGGGGGCTGTTTTGTCCGGCCTATGGAGCGTCGGCGAGGGCGTTGTTAATCTCAGTGGAGTATTAGTCAAGGAGGAATATGCCAGAGCCTTGGGGGCAAGTCTCTCTGCGGCTGGTGCCAGGGTTTCGGTGGCTTTTAATGGGCTAAGGTTTGTTAGCAAGGTCGCAGATATTACGGTGAGTCTTGCGAGAATCAGCCTAAAGCCCCTTCCTTACGTCGGTGTCATACTGTCAATAGGTCTGGAAGGCTGGACGAGCCACAAGGCTCTGAACACAGGCCATTACGCAATGGCGTCGCTATCCGGGGTCCAGATTGGGCTGAGTATCGGCATCACTTACCTGGCGTCTTTGGCAGTAGCGGGCGCCGTTACCGGGGCGGGTTTACCCGTTGTGCTTGTGGTGGGTTCTGTACTGGTCGCGATCTCTTTCGTCATCAGTATGGTACAGCTATATATAGCCCGATCTAGGATCGAGGATTTCATTTCACTGTCATTCTGGGGTAACGCGCCTACATTGCGGTACTGGGATGAGCAATCCAGGCCATCAAGCGCAGAGCTTCTGGAAGATAGCCGAACCATTGTTTCTCAGGGTGAGGGTGTCGATGTCAGGCGATATTTCGAAGCGGAACTGGATGGATTCTACTATTTGCTGTTCTCCCCCCTGGTAAAGATAACTGAGTACATGCCCAAGCATTGGGCGGTAACCCAACAGGGTGAGCAGCGAGTTCTATCAGAATTCACCAGTCTCATCGTGTATTTTCCAGGTTACATTGAAGGTAACTGCGCTGTCTCCATCAAGCTTTTCGTGGCTAATAGAAACTGGTTAGTGGAGAACGAGTCGAGGGAAATCACAGATCTGTTTAATAGAACAGCGAGGATAGACTCCACTTCGCAGGGCTTAATGTATCGGTTCACGCACTACAATCACGACAATTGGGAACAGCTCGAAATGCTGATCGAGTATGAGAAAGACGGCAGGAGCGTAACGGGTGAAAACGGGCTTAGAGTCATTCTGGATAACAACGATGTAGAGGAACTGGGTATCGATGAAAGACTTGCCTTTGAAGTGTGATTTTCCGGACACGAACCTGGAACAACAACTGGAAAAGAAGCTGTACCGAACCCACGGAGCGCGGCTTGCTAGTCCGCCGGCACGAAAAGTGAGGGGGGTGTCCGATTCGTCGGAAAAGATGGAGCACAGTTTTGCCTGCATCGGTGAACGTTTCGTGGACATTCGCACTGCCTTAATGTCTCTTCGCTCAGGCTTGCCAGCAATCATCAATATTTTCATGATTATTGTTATGGTATTGGGTTGGGTTATTAGCTTTTTTTATTCAAAAGCACTGTTTGCGATGTTGATTGCTTTTGGGCCAGTCTGGGTGGCCGTCTATGTGTTCGAAATTTTTCTTCCCCTCACGTTGCCCGTCCGGATCGACCGAAAGGAAGGATTTGTTTACGTAGGGCATAGAGGGACGTTCTACCGGATTCCTTGGGACGAATTGGAAGTGACCTTTTCTTACAACTGGCAATATTTAGGCTCCGGGGTTGTATGGGAACGACAGTACTACGCCCACCTTTTTATGCGGGAAAAGCATTACTTTTGTGGAAAGCCCCCAAAGATGCCCCTGCAGCGGAAAAAAATATCTTCCGGTTTTAAAGAAGAACGTATTTACCAGAAATGGAATTTTATTGTCAGGTATTATGATGAAGGAACCACTAGAGAGGACTTCGATAATCTTGCCTGGGTTAATTACGATTTCTATAAAGAGGATCTGAAAAAGAAATCAATTGGGATCAAAATTGTTGAGTGTTTGGGGGTCATTTTATTTGTTCCGAGTATTATTTGGTGGAATTTTACCCCCTTTAAATACAAATGGCCGAAGGAAATTGAAGCCATTTTCGGTAAAGCCAATTACTACTAGCCATTGAAAAGGAATTCGCGGTGTCTGTAAAAATCGCTCTAATGCTCCTCTGCCTTATTCCCCTCTCCACAAACGCCGGCGTCTACAAATGGGTCGATGCCAACGGTCAGACCCATTTCGGGGACCGTCCACCAGCTCAGGCAGCATCAAGTGAAGTTACGGTAAAGGCCGCCCCGGCCAGCGTGGATGCGGGAGCCCGGGAGCGGCATCAGAAGATGACCGAGTTTCTGGAGCAGCAGCAGGAAGAGCGTGAGACGCGGCAGGCTGCCAATGCCAAAGCCGAGGAGAAGGCGGAGAAGCAAGCCGAGCTGTGCAGAAAGCTTCGGGCGCGCCTCAAGTTTCTTGCCAGCGTTTCGACCTTCTACAACATCAACGATCAGGGCGAGCGGATTTATGTCAATGAGGCCGAGAATACCCGTATTCGTGAGGATTTCCGGGAAAAGGTGAGGAGCACCTGCGGAAACGACTAATACGCGGATGCTGACCAGGGGCGGAAAGGAAAGTCTGACCTCTGTAGGAAAAAGCAACTGAGAGCAAAGGAATTGCCATGCCGTTTCGATTGTTCAGCGCCGCGCTGCCGGTGCTGATTTCCCTTCTGTTTTCCCCCGTGGCGGTAGCGAAACAGCCCGAGCTGACACTCGCCAACGTGTATCAAAAGGGCATGCCGCTGGACGGCTACTGGTTCAGTGAAAAGCTCGACGGGGTGCGAGCATACTGGACTGGCGAGCGATTTCTTTCCCGTGGCGGTCATGAGTATCGGGCACCCGGTTGGTTCACCAGAGGGTTTCCGGCACGTCCCCTGGACGGTGAGCTCTGGATGGGGCGGGGCCGTTTTGCGGAATTGTCAGGGGCGGTGCGTCAGGTGGTGCCCGATGACAACGATTGGCGGCGGATTCGGTTCATGGTGTTTGATCTTCCGGATAAGGAGGCAACCTTCGACCAACGTTTGGCCCGGCTGCGTGTATTAATCCAAGAGGTTGAATCACCCTACATGGCGCTTGTCGATCAGCAACGGGCGAGCACCCATGAGAAACTGATGCAGCGTTTGGATAAGATCGTCGACGGCGGCGCAGAGGGTTTGATGTTGAAGCTGGGGTCCAGTCATTACCGAAGTGGGCGCTCCGATGATCTACTGAAAGTAAAACAGTATCAGGATGCCGAAGCGGTGGTTGTTCATCATCTGCCGGGAAAGGGCAAATACGAGGGGCTGATGGGGTCACTGCTGGTGGAGTTGGACGATGGCAGGCGATTCCGGATTGGTACGGGGTTCAGCGATTCCGAGCGAGCGTCTCCTCCGAGACCCGGAACCACGATCACATTCAAGCACTATGGCCTCACAGCCACGGGGCTGCCTCGCTTTGCCAGCTTTCTCCGTATCCGGAATGATGAACCTGCGCGGTAATTGAGCGCACAGGCTCACTGGCGCTTGACGGGGGTCAAGACTGGCAAGCGCAGCTAGCCATACACTGGAATGAGTCAAATACATCTCATCCCCCACAGTCATGGAGACTGCGCGAATGTCCCTCGAAAAACACGATCTGATTCACGAACTGCCGGAATCCAAAGAAGCCATTCATCTTTTGAAAACCAACAGCACTCACTTCGCCAAGCTGTTTGACGAATATCATGAAGTGGACCATGCCGTTCATCGCGTTGAAACGGGCGCTGAAAACACCTCCGATGAGTATCTGGAAAACCTCAAAAAGAAGCGGCTGAATCTGAAGGACCAGTTGTTTGCCATGATTCGCGAGTATGAGGCTTCGGCGGCTAGCTGAGGGCAACCTGCCAGATAATCCAGCATCGGCTGTCAATTGGCCGTAATCCTCCTTGGGGAGACTGTTGATAGGGTATCATCGGTCTCACAAGGAGGAGGTTATGATGTTACGGATCCTTTCGGGGCTGGTGCTGTGCTCGGTACTTTCCCTGGTACAAGCGGCGACCGTTGAAGAGCTCTCCCCGCAATCAATTGCGCTGGCGCCTGAACAGTCGGAGCCCTCGGTCCATCTGGGACCACGGCCTTTCTGGCTGGTTGGTGCAATGGACGACAGTCCGCTCAAAGAGCGCCTGCAAGCCTGCAATACCGACACTGTCGAGAAAACGGATTTCTCCATCGGCCATCGTGGCGCGCCCCTGCAGTTTCCCGAACATACCCGTGAATCCTACATTGCGGCAGCGCGCATGGGTGCGGGTATTCTGGAATGTGATGTCGCCTTCACCAGGGATCGGGAACTGGTTTGCCGACATGCCCAGGACGACCTTCATACCACCACCAATATCGTTGCCGTCCCTGCATTGAACGCCAAGTGTACCCAGCCTTTTGTGCCCGCCGATCCTGCCACGGGCACGCCGGCACAGGCCGAGTGTCGCACCAGCGATATCACTCTGGCCGAGTTCAAGTCACTGGAGGGCAAGATGGATGCCCACAACCCAATGGCAACCACGCCGGAGGAATACCTGGCTGGCACCGCAGACTGGCGCACTGATCTCTACTCCAGCCGGGGCACCTTGATGACTCATCAGGAGAGCATCGAGTTGTTCAGGGCTCTGGGCGCGAAGTTCACTCCGGAATTGAAATCACCGGTGGTTGCTATGCCCTTTGAGGGGGATTGCAGCCAGCAAGACTATGCCCGCCAAATGATCCAGGATTACATCGATGCCGGTGTGCAGCCGGAAGACGTCTGGCCCCAGTCCTTCAATTTGAAGGACGTTCTTTTCTGGGTAGACGAGATGCCGGAATTTGGTCGGCAAGCAGTCTTCCTCGACCAATCTGAGTCTACCCTTGTGAACGCGTCCGCAACCTATATGGCTTACCTTAAAAGTAGGGGTGTGAACATTCTGGCGCCGGCGCTCTGGAAGCTGCTGACTCTGGACAGCCAGAGGCAAATCGTTCCGTCCCGGTACGCGGAGAATGCGCGCGAAGCCGGCCTGGACCTGATTGCCTGGACCGTTGAGCGCAGCGGTCCGCTGGAAAAGGGCGGCGGCTGGTATTACCAGACGGTGACCGATGCCATTAACAACGACGGCGACGTGCTCACCGTGATCGATGTTCTGGCCCGTGAGGTAGGTGTGATTGGGGTTTTCTCGGATTGGCCGGCGACAACGACCTTCTATGCCAATTGTATGGGGTTGTCTAAGCATTGAGGTAGGGACGGCGCAGCGCCAAGTTGGCCCCCCGGAGAGAATGTGAATCTATGGCCTGTTTCTCCGGAGGACAGACAATAGCGCTCCTGAGCTCTTGTTCACTTAAAAGTCTTGTTCATTATTAATGAACAGTGCTATTTTGTGAACATAATGTTGGAGAGGCTATGAAACCATCAATCAACGAGCGCGCATTTCTAAGCCAGGCAATCCGCGCGTTCCATCAAGAGACAGGTTTAGACTTACACCCTACTGTCGAGAGTGAAGTGATGCCCTGCTCTGATGGCCTCATTCTTGAACTGGGCGATACGGGCATCCAGTACAGCGTTGAGCTGAAGCGCTGGGCGCAGCAGGCGAATATAGGCACTATTGTCGCTCAGCTACGGCGAATGCCGCCGCCCGCATTGCTGGTCGCTGATTACGTAAACCCGAATATGGCAGACCGCCTTCGAGAAGCCGGCGCACAGTTCATTGACGCCGCCGGCAATGCTTATCTGAACGAAAAGACATTCTTCATCTTCGTAAAAGGTAATCGCAAAAGGCCGGTTCATGCATCAGCAAGGAAAACCTCCCGAGCCTTTAATTCATCTGGTTTAAAGCTGATTTTCAGTTTTCTAATGGACCCTCATCTGGTCGGTGAAACTTATCGAAAAATGGCAGAAGTCAGCGGTGTTTCCCTCGGAGCCATCGGCTGGGTTCTGAATGACCTGAAAGACAAGGGCTATGTTCGAGAACATGGAAAGAAGGGCGCAAGGTCACTTGAGAACCCTATGGGGCTGCTTGATCGCTGGGCCGAGTCCTACCCGGAAAAACTGCTACCCGAGTTGGACATGGGGCTATTTCAGGCAACCTCTGCGATGCCGTGGAAGAAAATCCGGCCGGAGCTTCTGGGTGGGTGTTGGGGCGGGGAAGTTGCCGTCTCTCGGCTGGGCAACTATCTGTCGCCTGCCCAGGGGACTATTTATCTGCCCCGAGAAAAGCTGAAAAGCTTGGTGATGGAATATAGGCTTCGTAAAAGCCCGGGCAATTCACCCAATACGTCCGAGACATTGCAGATCAACGAGAAATTCTGGCTCGCTGATTCACTCAACGTAAACCAAACTCCTGGGATTGCCCCAGATATTCTTGTCTATGCTGACCTCCTGATGACCGGCGACTCGCGTAACCTGGAAGCAGCGGAGCGGCTTTATGCCCAGATTAAAGATCGATTCCAAGAATATTGATCCGACTCAATTGAAGACCTACGGAGCCATCAAGTGTGTCGCCGTGGATCAGGATGTGCCATTCATCATTGTCGGCGCCTCCGCCCGTGATCTGGTAATGCATCACGCCTATGGAGCACCCATTCAACGGGCAACAATGGATATCGATCTTGCCGTTCAGGTCCCGGATTGGGCTGATTTTGAACGCATCCGCGATAGTTTGATTGGCAAAGGTTATACCAAAACCGATCTCCCTCATCGTTTGCACGGCCCGAACGGCGCACCCATCGACATTCTTCCTTTTGGAGCTGTTGAAAGTGACGATTCAGTTATTCAATGGCCGCCTTCTGGCGAAGTGCAAATGAGCGTGGTCGGTTTTCAGGATGCCCTGAATAACGCCGACTGGTTGATGATAGCAGCAGAGTCAGAGTCAGAGTCAGAGCTGGAGTTGCCTGTTGCCAGTCCTCAGGGATTGGCCCTTCTGAAACTGGTGGCCTGGTCCGAAAGAGATGCGC
>MDTC01038097.1_pt1 | contig 13730 bp, 12 predicted proteins | sample 811181 | NCBI WGS metagenome assembly MDTC01 (sample SAMN05326644, study PRJNA326480) | marine metagenome | isolation source: seawater | place: Pacific Ocean: North | collected 2011
AGCTTCTTGAATCCGATTCTCTCCGAACAACGAATGACCTATATTGACGATAGGTAGAATACATTCTGCCGCCCAAGTTTTCGATACCACCATCAATGCCACTTCTTCTGGATCACGCCCTGCCGCCTCCGCACACCGCCTCACGGTGGCAGCGACATTTTGGTAGTTACTAATAACGTCCATCGCTTTGTTCACTCTCCATGCACATTGACGTTTGCAAGCTCTTCTGTGATCTGATCGAGACGGAAAGTTTTTCGCAGACTGGTGAGCGCCATGGAGTGTCCCAGAGCGCAGTCAGCCAGAAGATTCGCACCTTGGAGAAACATCTCAATGTGCCGTTGGTCGAACGAGGGCGTCATTGCATCGGCCTCACTCGCGAGGGAGCAGTGTTCCTGGATTCGGCCAGGAAAATGCTGTCTATCTACCAGTCAATGCAGCAGAAGATCGAAGCGCTGCAACAAGAAGTGAGCGGTTCCCTGGAGATTGCCACCGTGCTATCTATCGGCGTCCATGAATTGCCGCTCTACGTGAAGCGTTATCGAGAGGACTACCCTGATGTGGACTTGCGTGTGGAGTATCGTCGTTCTTCGCAAGTGTATGCCGACGTGATTGATGGTCGGACCGACCTTGGCTTGGTTGCTTATCCGCAGCGTCGGAAAGGGGTGGTAATTCATTCGTTCTGGCGCGATCGTTTGGTGGTGATCTGCGCACCAAGCCACCCGCTCGCTGATCGCTACGCTGTCACGGTCAAAGATTTAGCGAAACTTCCGATGGTAGGCTTCGAGCCAGACTTGCCTTCGCGCCAAGCGCTTGACAAGGCCTTCAGCCGCGCAGGGGTCAAGATGAACCAAGTGTTAGATTTGGACAATGTGGATACTGTAAAGAAGGCAGTAGAGCTTGGCAGCGGTTTTGCCATCGTGCCGTTGCGCACCGTGCACCATGACATCGAAATGGGCAGGCTTCGTGGGGTAATGTTCAATGATCGCAATTGCTGGCGACCACTCGGTATCTTGGGCAAGCGCAACCGTGTCATGACGCCAGTCATGCGTGAATTCGTGCGGATCCTGACCAATGGCCGCCACGTTCCCGAGGCGACTACCTCAAGTCTTGCTTGATGGGCAACACGTGCGGATTTTCCACGTGCAACTCGTTGCAAGGCCACTAAGGTCCGCGCATCATGCTCCAAGCTGGAATTGTAGGATTGCCCAATGTCGGTAAATCGACACTGTTTAACGCTGTCACACGCACGCGAAAGGCGGAAGCAGCCAATTACCCATTCTGCACCATCGAGCCCAACCAAGGCGTGGTGACTGTGCCGGACAGTCGCCTGCAGGTGCTGTCGGACTTGTCCAAGTCACAGAAGCTGATCCCAGCAGCAATTGAGTTTGTCGACATTGCCGGCTTGGTGAAAGGTGCTAGTCAAGGCGAAGGCCTGGGCAACAAGTTCTTGGCCAACATCCGCGAAGTGGATGCAAACGTGCAAGTGGTGCGTTGCTTCGAGAATAGCGACATTCATCACGTGGATGGCTCGATCGATCCGCTGCGTGACATCGAAGTTATCAATACTGAACTGCTACTGGCCGACATGGGCACAATGGAGAAGCGCCAGGATCGCAATCAGAAGAAAGCAAAAGGAGGCGATAAAGAGGCCAAAGCAGAATTGGAAGTCTTGGCCAAGCTTTTGCCGCATCTGAATGATGGCAAGCCGGCCAGCACGCTGGAGGTCACTGACGAAGAAGCCACGGTCATGAAAGGCTTCTTTCTGCTCACTAGTAAACCAACGATCTTCGCCTGCAACGTGTCTGAAGACGAATTGGCCGATGCCAAAGCCAATCCAGACAAACACCCTCATGTGAAGGCTGTGCGTGATTACGCGGCTGAGAACCACAACGCTGAAGCGATCGTCATCAGTGCCAGCATCGAGGCGGAAATTGGTGAACTCAGCGAAGAAGAAGCGGCGGAATTCCTCGCCGAGTTGGGTGTGGATAGTAGCGGTGTTTCCGAACTCATCCGTTCGGTATATCATCTGCTAGGACTGCGTACCTACCTCACCACAGGAGAGCAAGAGACCCGTGCTTGGACCATCACCGAAGGCATGAAAGCGCCACAAGCCGCTGGTGTCATCCACACCGACTTCGAGCGTGGTTTCATTGCCGCAGAGGTGGTAGCTTACAAAGACTTGATCGAGCTGGGTTCGCACGTGAAAGCCAAAGAAGCCGGCAAGCTGCGCATCGAAGGCAAAGACTACGTGGTGAAAGACGGCGATGTGGTGGAGTTCCGCTTCAATGTGTAGGGCAATCCACCGCGCCCTTTCTCAGATGGGGTAAGTTCTGCTTAGAAGGTCCAAACAGGACTTGCCTCGCACGGCATTCGAAACGAGAAATCCCGTCCGAACTGGCCCAAGGTGGGCGTTTGGGAACCTTCTTCATTTCATGCTGACCATTCGCAAACTCAGAAAAAGCTATGGGGGCCAGACACTCTTTGAGAACGCTGCCTTTACGATTAATTATGGCGAGCGTGTGGCCCTGGTGGGGCCCAATGGCGCGGGCAAGTCGACCTTGTTCAACATCATCCTCGATGAGGAAGAGCCCGATGAAGGCACCGTCGAACGCGATGCCTGGACTATGATCGGCTTCTTGCCGCAGGAAAGTGATCCTGTCGGCAAGGAAACGGTGATCGAAATTGCTACCGGTCGCGCTGGTCAGTTGCAGGACTTGGAAAAGACCCTCAAGGAACTCGAAGAAGCGGGTGATGTGGAGTCCGGAAAGTACTTGGAAGCTAATGCCAAGTTCGATGCGCTGAACAACCCGCAAGTTGAGGCGAAAGCCAAAGGCATCTTGCGTGGCCTGGGATACAAAGAAGAGGATTTTGAACGTGAAGCCAGCGAGATGAGCGGTGGCTGGGTGATGCGTGCGCACTTGGCGCGATTGCTGGTGATGGAGCCCGACCTGCTTATGTTGGATGAGCCTACCAATCACCTCGATTTGGAATCGCTGATTTGGCTGCAAACCTACTTGAAAGAATATACTGGTGCGTTGCTAATGATTTCGCACGACCGCCAGTTCATGGACGAGATCGTCGTGCATGTGCACGAGATTGCCGACCAGAAATTGGTCAAATACAAGGGCAATTACTCGGAGTTCTTGAAGTTGCGTCAGGAAGCCTTCGAACGCCAGTACACCGCATTCAAGAATCAACAGAAAGAGATCAAAGGAATGCAGGACTTTATCAACAAGTTCCGCTCCGTGGCTTCCAAAGCTTCTCAAGCCCAGAGCCGGCAGAAGCAGCTCGACAAACTGGAACGCGTCCAACAGCCCAAGCGTCCCAAGAAGCCCTTTGCCTTTCAGTTTCCCCAACCACCGCGTGGTGGTCAGAACGCCTTATCCTTGCACAACGTGCACATGGCCTATGGCGATTTGGTCATCTACAACGGTGTCGATCTAATGATCGAGCGTGGTGATCGAACCGTGCTCGTTGGGCCCAATGGTGCCGGTAAATCTACCTTACTCAAGATCCTTGCCGGAGTGTTAGAATTTCAAAGCGGCGAACGCAAGCTCGGCTACAATGCCAAGATTGGCTACTTTAGCCAGCACCGCTCCGAGTCCTTGGATCCTAACAAGACCGTTTTCGAAGAAGCCGTCAGCGTGGCCTCTGAAATGCGCGAAGACGAAGTGCGCGGGGTGTTAGGCTCGTTCTTGTTCCGCAAAGACGAGATCCACAAAAAGACCAGCGTGCTTAGCGGTGGTGAGAAAAGTCGCTTGAATTTGGTCAAGTTCCTTGTCGACCCACCGAACATCCTGCTTATGGATGAGCCAACAACACACCTCGACATCCTTACGGTGGAGTCGCTGATTATCGCACTACAGCGTTATGAAGGCACGTTGCTATTCATTTCGCACGACGTGCACTTCATTCGCAAGCTAGCCACCAAGGTGCTGCAAGTCACTGGAGGTGAACTACGTTCCTACCCAGGTGGCTACGACTATTACTTGGAGAAATCCAAGTCTCTCGATCGCGAGCGTGAAGCACTGACGGCCTCGTAGAGGACGAGAACACTGGCATGCAACCGCTTTTCCATTTGGGCGCACCGATGTGGGCCATGGAGCCTTGGCGAGGCCGTTTGTACACTCGTGGGGCCAAAGCTAAGAACTACTTGAGCCAGTATGCTAGTGTGTTCAATACGGTCGAAGGCAACAACACCTTTTATGGTTTGCCAAAGCCAGACACCGTGCTCCGGTGGCAGGACGAAGTGCCCGAGTCGTTTCGATTCTGTTTCAAATTTCCACGTATTATCACTCATGATGTCTTACTCGGCGGCCAAATTGCCGAAGATGAGACTGCACGTTTTCTTGATCTGCTAGAACCGATCCAAGACAAGATTGGCTTGCTGTTCCTGCAATTGCCTCCGGGGTTCAATGATCAGCAGATGGATCGGCTAGCGATCTATTTGCAGCATCTGCCCAAGAACTATCATTATTGCGTCGAACCGCGTCATGCCGACTTCTTCAGTCAAGGTGCTGCAGAGCAGGCCTTCGACGCACTCCTCTTCAAGCAACGCTCCAATCGTGCGCTGTTTCTCACCAGCACCTTGCATGCCATGACGCCTAGCAACGGTGACATCCGAGAAGCGCAGCGTAAGAAGCCAGCTTTTCCGGATCGATGGACAGTCACTTCAGATCGGCCTTTTCTCCGCTACGTTGGTCACGAAGAGGTCGAACCGAATGAAGATCAGTTAGCCTTGCTAGCGGACATGGCAAGCGCTTGGATTGCCGAAGGCCGCACGCCCTACCTATTTATGCACACCCCGGGAGACCGCTTGGTGCCCGAGCTAGGCCGGCGTCTGCACCAGCTACTACAAATGCGTTTGGCGAATGTGCCAGACATGCCCGAGTGGCCAGGAGAAACAGAGCCAGCGAAGCCTGAGCAACTGGGCCTCAAGTTTTGACCATCCTTTCTTTTCTCTGGATTCGGTGTAACGTCATCACCGATCATGCGCGCTTTCTGGTACACTATCCTATTCATCGCTCCTACCGTGCTGGTGCTTGTCTACCGCACCCAGATTCAGGAATACCTCACGGAAAAAGGTATTATTGGACGTCCTCCAGCCAAATCGGCACCCGCTGGCCCAAACACCGAACCCAATGGCGCCGCCAACCCGATCGTCGAGCAGGACAATACACAAACCGCGACTCCAAAGCCCAATCTACCTGGCCCAGCGGTGGACGCAGGCGAAGAATTTGATCTGGAAGTGAACACCAAATACCCACTGCCAGATTTCAAACCCTTGGCAACAGTCGTCGGCAACTGGCAAGAAATTCCCGCTAACGCCTACCCAGAACGGGTCACTCTGAAGAAGCCAGTGGAGCTTTCACTTATCATCGCCGGCAAGGCTAGCGGCAAATCAAAGCTCAAGGTCGGCCAGTCAGCTTACCCTGTTGCTCTACAAGGCTCTCAGCTGACCATCTCAGGAAGCCCGGGCAAACAGGGCACCCGAGGCACGATCAATATTGATGACACCGATTTCAAACGGCAGGTCGAAAAGAAATACAGTGCTTGGAAAGCAAGCCAAACTGCACGGGTGAAAAAACTGCGTAAAGAGGCCAAGGCACGCTTGATGAGCGCCAACAGACCCGCGGACACACCATCCACAGCCTCTGGTCCTAGCACCAATGGCGGCTCATTAGGGCCAGAGCCCAAACGTTCCACAGATGGATCCGTGCCAGTGATGGTCGCCAGTATCAAGGCTGGTCACGTAACAGAAATTCAATTGGACAAGATCGATTACTGGCGCTGGATCGGCATCGACACAGTCGGTGGCAGAACATACTGGGCAGGTGTTGTCGGCTACGTCGCACATACCATTTTCGGTGATATCAAGACCGAAGGCAAAGCCCTGATTCGCAATGGAAAAGTCGTTAAATGGGTCTACAGCGGTTCTGAAGAAGCAATCAAGTAATCCGTTAGTTCTCCGTGAGTAATTCCCGTTGTCAATCGAGACCCAGTCGTGCTGCCAGCAAGATCAACGTTGCTACTTCTTATGAGTAACGCGGTGGTAAAGGCAGGGATCGACGCAGGGCAATTCAACCGTGTTTTATTTGGCTGGTGGAGCGGCCTCTGCCACAGTGGTGACTTTTGCCTACTGAACTGGGTCAGCACTGGACTCGATCGAATAACTTGCCGATGGCAGGATCTTAAAAACCAAACAAAGGCTATTCCACACTAACTTCACCGAAAGGATCGCCAGTTACTTTCCCATAGTGTCCGGAGACTCGAATTGCCCGGAATCATGCTGCCTCCCGGTAGTAGTATCGAAGCAATCCGCCTAATCGCTCTCGACATCTGATTCTCCCTTTTGTTGTTGAACTGGACTCGGCCTCAATAGTCCTGTTCTCCAATCTTTGGTGGTTCCTCTCCCCATGGCAGTGCTCGCATAACTGCACCACCGCTGGCCCCAACGAACTCTCTCCTATCAAAATCATTCTCGGCAGGCATTCATCCTTGATCGTTCGCACAAATCGCTCTGCGAATGCATTTAAATTCGGTGGGCGCGCAGGCAGCCTCACTGTCTTCACTCTCACGCTTTCAAAAATCTCCCGTGAACAGCGTTGCTCGGTCATGAATCAATTAGGGACACTCAAGGAAAAATCCATTTGCGCAGTCTGTTAAATTTCGCACCACCTGTTTCATCCACTCTCCATCAGGCTCCGGAATTATTCTTACTATGTTTACTTTCCGGCTCGCGAGTCGAATCACGAAAGGCACATGATAGCGTATCAATCCTCCCAATCCGCTCTCAGAAATTTGCCCCAGCTTGTTCTCTTACCTCTTTCTGGAGCTTGCTCCAATTCGGACTGTTCTAGAATCTCGGCTATGGTTCCCCTACCAATCTCATGTCCAAGATTGGCCGTGGCTCCTCGGGCCTGTTTAAAACCCGGTTGCAGATTCGCTTCTGCAAGGCTCTCGGCATGAGCCTTCGCGAATTCTTGCCGATCGACGGCTGCAGCGAGCCGAGCACGAGTATGTAGGCTACGTGCTGAAGCGTCGAAGAGGCATCACCCTGCAGCAACTGCGACTGCAGGGTGGCGCGTAGTAGATCAATGATAGTCTAATTTATCTTCGGACAATATTTCTGGGAGCTATCCTCGCTCTCAGCGTACTGAATGGAATATGGTATCCTGCGATAGCCCCCCATCAACTCATCGCGTGAAAATGAAACACATAAATCAAAGAATCTTCAGTTCCATTCTTGGTCTCGTAGCCCTTGTGCCAAGTGCGATTCTCGCACAATCCTCGATCGACTTGATTCGACTGAACGAGCTTCAAGTCATCGGAACCCACAATTCCTATCACTTGGAGCCTAGCAAACCAGTAATGGAGTTGATCAAGGGAGTCAATGCGGAGGCCGCTGATTCGATCGCCTATTCTCACAAAGCGATTGAAGAGCAGCTTGGTCATCTGGGAATCCGTCAATTGGAATGGGATCTCTATGCCGATCCCAACGGTGGCCTCTTTGCCAATCCGGCTGTGAGGCAGATAATCACCGACCGAGGGGGCGATCCCGGGCCATCTCACGATCCCGACGGCGTCTTGAAGAAGCCCGGGCTCAAGATCATTCATTCGCCGGACTTCGATTTTCTCACGACATCTCTCACATTTAGACATGCCCTGACATCACTCCGCGATTGGTCCCAAGCGCACCCTCGCCATGTTCCTATCATGGTGCTTCTTGAGGTGAAGGAATCTTCTGGCTGGCCCAGTGGCGTGACTCCACTGAAGCTCGATGCTGAGCAATTCGATGGCATAGATCAGGAAATTCTATCGGTCTTTCAGAAAGACGAGATTCTCTCTCCTGATGAAGTTCGCGGCGATGCCGAAACGTTGAGGAAAGCGATCCTAAAAAACGGCTGGCCGTTACTGGAATCGGTCCGTGGCAAAATTCTATTTGCTCTCGATAACGGAGGATCAGTGCGAGATCGCTATGTCAGTGGCCACCCTTCACTACGCGATCGTCTGCTCTTTGCATCTGTGGATGAAAAGGATCCTGCTGCTGCCTGGTTCAAGATCAACGATCCGATCCAGGGTTTTGACCGTATTCAGCGGCTTGTAAGGCAAGGGTTCATGGTGCGCACCCGTGCTGATGCCAATACGAGACAAGCCCGAACAAATGATCCCACCCAAAGAGACAAGGCATTTGCCTCAGGAGCGCAGTTTGTGAGCACCGATTACCCCGAGGCAAATCTCGAATTCTCTCGTTATCGTGTGCAGTTTACAGGTGGCGTGGTCGCTCGTCCGAATCCTGTGACTGGGCAGGCCGATCTTGGGGAAATCGATTTGGATAAGGCAAGAGCTTGGATAGTCTGTGATGGCACCTATGGAGGGCACCTTCAAGGCGTCGCCACGGATGGTATTTCGCTTTATTGGTCTCACACAGTCCAATTGGTGAAGACAGATTTTAATGGAAGAATCTTGCAACAGGTCAGCGTGCCTGATCATCACGGGGACCTAACGCTTCACGATGGCAAAGTGTTTGTTGCCGTGGAGTTTGGTGAATTCAATGAACCACCGGGCGCATCGGATCCCTGGATCTACGTTTATGATGCTGATTCGCTCAAACTGCTGGGCAAACGTCGTGTTCCTGAGCTTGTGCACGGAGCGGGAGGCATTGCCTATGGAAACGAAAGGTTTGTCGTCGTGGGAGGACTGCCTGGCGACCACGATCAGAACTATGTGTTCGAGTATGACAAGGCCTTTAATTTTCTGAATCGTCATGTGCTCCCTAGCAAGCAAACCAAGCTTGGGATTCAGACAGCTGCTTACATGGACGGTCACTGGTGGTTTGGTTGCTATGGCAGTCCTGCAAATCCCGGACTTCTGAAGGTCGACAAGAATTTCCTGCTAGTTGGCCAAGCCGGGACCAATTTCAGCTATGGAGTCGCCCGACTCAATAACAGCACGATCATCCGCGGCGAATGTTTCGCGGGTAGCAAACGAGGAAAGATCGAATTGCTACGTGGCGAACTTTCTCAAGTCCAATCGGTCACAACCTCAGTAAGACTGGCCTCCTACAACGTGCTCTTCGGAATCTGGGCTGAACCGGAAGTAATCGGGGAGATGCTTAAGCCCTACGAATTTGACGCGATCGGATTCAGTGAGGTTCCTGATGGCGATTGGACGTCGCGCGTAGGGCGGGTTCTTGGAATGGAACATGTCTACGTAGGAAAGATCTCCTCCGCCAATCATGAAGACAAATTCAAATCGATTCTGAGTAGAACGCCTCTCACAAACACCCACGAAATCGAATTGACGGGTCACAAGGGCTGGTCTCCAGCGTCACTTGTTGGTGCTGAAACGCTCATCCGCGGCATGCCCTTCCTAGTTTACTCTACACATATCCCGGGCCGCCCAAACGAAGATGGCTCTGCTGCTGAATTCATCGCGCAATCGATCATTCCAAATGCTCATGAGAAGGCAGAGAACGTTGTGATCCTTGGCGATTTGAACAACTTGCCAGGCGACGGACCATTAGAACGAATCGAAAGTGCCGGAATGCGTTCCATGTGGACTGACCTTGGCATTGACACCACCAAGCTTAGTTCGCACGTGCACATTGAATCAGGGAAAGAATCTGGTGTGATTGATCACATCTATTATACATCAGCCTCTAAAGCCAAAGCGACCGACGGTGGAATCATCTACAGCGCGTTCAATGCGCATGACGCCGACAAGGAAATGCCTAACTACAAAGCGGATTGGAAGCAATACGGGAAACCGTTGTCAGATCATCGCCCGGTGTGGGCTGTCGTGGAGTTTCCTCTGCGTTAGTTCATTGATCCTACCAGCACGTCGAACGAGCAACATGCATAGAGCCTCACTTCCAGCTACTTGGGAATGGCACGTCGCACCCGACTACGAGTCGGGAAGCGCCATTGCCACAGAGAAGTTACTTTCGTCTTGGAGAATGAACCCTGAACTGCTCGTCTGTGCTGCGTCGGGAAAGAGTCCCACACGCACTTACAATTTGTTCGTCCAGTCACTGTTGTCTGAGGGAGTGCAGCCAACAAAACTTCGAATCTTGAAACTTGATGAATGGTGCGGGTTGACACCAACGGATCCCGCTACTTGCGAGGTTTATCTTCGAGAACAACTCATTGATCCGCTAGGAATTGGCTCAGATCGATTCATCAGTTTCCAATGCGACACCCCATCGCCTAACAGTGAATGTAAGCGAGTGAGCGCATGGCTTGATTTGAATGGACAGATTGATGTCTGTGTGTTGGGCCTTGGAGTCAATGGTCACTTAGGTTTCAACGAACCGGGAGATAATTTAACTGCCGACTGTCACATGGCAAAGTTGACGCCGGACTCCCTTTCGCATTCCATGCTTTCGGCATCGACTAGGCGGCCTAGTTACGGAATGACAGTTGGCATGCGAGGCATCCTGGCATCACGGACCATTCTTCTGCTCGTCTTCGGCGAAGCCAAGGCCGAGCAACTAAAACGCTTGGCTACTGGAGGGCTATCGACAAACTTCCCCGCATCCCTCCTCACACTTCACCAGCACGTGGTCTGTATCTGTGATGAGGCTGCTGCTGCCAATTTGACTGACATATAATTATTCGGAATCACTAACAGCTACCTATGACACGATTTCAATCCAAATCCCGTCGTGAGTTTCTTTGCGACTCTACGTTGATCACGGTCGGCCTAGCCACTAGTGGGCAAGGCGTCATTGTCCGATCCGACCCTGACAAGAAGCTGAATCTTGCCTTCATTGGACCAGGTGGCCGAGGCTACAGTAACCTGACGGCACTTACTTCGGAGAATATTGTGGCCTTTGCCGATGTAGATGACAAACAAGCCAAGCCTGCGTTTAAAGCCTATCCAAAGGCGAACCGTTATCGGGATTTCCGCTTAATGTTGGAGAAGGAGAAATCGCTGGATGGCTCAGGAGTGGCTCTGTGCAGTGGCGAAAGATGAGGACGTTGCACTTGATTTCTCCCCCAGTGCACGATGCTGACTGGTGACTAATGAAACGATGCTTGCCATCCACTGCCAAGATCTAACCAAATATTATGGCTCCACTGTGGCCTTGCGCGAAGCTAATTTGGAGGTCAGGCCTGGCGAGGTCTTTGGATTCTTGGGTCCCAATGGTGCAGGCAAGACTACTTTCATTCGCTGTTTGCTAGGAATGATCCGACCAAATAAAGGAGAATTACGTGTCTTCGGTCATTGTGCGCGGCACGAGTCTGTAACCGTGCGCTCACTCACCGGTTATCTCCCAGGAGAATTGCGCCTGGATGAATCACTTACCGCACGGCAGGCGTTGAATTTCTTTCGACGTATGCGTTCACAGCGAGTGTCACACAATCGGATCGAATCTCTATCAGAACGTCTAAGACTAAAATTAGATGAACCCATCCAGAATCTATCCAAAGGCAACAAACAAAAAGTGGGTATCGTGCAAGCGCTCATGCATGAGCCACCCCTGCTTGTGCTTGACGAACCGACAAGTGGTTTGGATCCTTTAATGCAACAAGAAGCACTCAATCTCATACGTGAAGCTAAGGAACGTGGAACTAGCGTTTTTCTCTCCTCTCATCAGTTAAGCGAAACACAACACGCGAGTGATCGCGTGGCTATGATCCGTGATGGTTTGGTCGTCGAAAGCGGTGTGACCAAAGACCTACTGCAGCGGCGGGTGAAGCGAGTGCGGATACGTCTTGAGAAGCCAGTTCAGGAAGACTACTTCAACGATGAAGAGGGATTACGATTGTGTTCGCAACAAAACGGGACTGAATTCCTGTTGGAGGTGGACGGAAATATAAGTGCTCTGTTATGTAAGCTGACTAACTTAAGCGTTACGGCATTCGAAATGGAACCTGACACGCTTGATGACGTCTTTTTCAAACACTACCAAGAGTGCCATAAATGAACGCTTTATTCTTCTATATGCTGCATCGTTATCGCCCGGCAATCTTGTTTTGGGGCGGAGGCTTGGCGATTGTTGGTATTGCGGTTGTGTTGCTCTACGATTCCATTGCGGATAAACAGCAGTTGTTAGAACAACTGATGGAAGGATTTCCAATCCTCATCAAAGCCTTAGCCGGTGACGTTAAAGATTGGGTAACTCCGGCGGGGTGGCTACATCTTAAATTCTTCTTTGTATTGCCCCTAAGTTTTGGTCTCTTTGCCGTACTCACCGGTGCGGGATTATTTGCTGCCGACGAGGAATCAGGACGGCTAGACTTGTTGATGGCTTACCCAGTCAGCCGCACAAAGATTTTCTTGGCACGGTGTGCGGCACTTGGAGTTGCCACTGCGCTCATTACAGTGATTGCTTGGGTGTGCATGGCAAGTGCCTTACCCTTCTCAAGACTTGAGATTAAGCCGCTATCATTATTCCTACCTTTTCTTACTTTATTCTTAGTGATGTTGTGTTTCCAATCCTTGGCCCTGCTTCTCAGTCTGTTGTTGGCGTCTCGAATCATCGCTGCAGGCGCGGCCGGGATGATCTTGATAATCAGTTTTTTTTTGGAGGGCTTCGCCGAAGTGCAACCCAAGCTCACGCCGTATGCCCGAATTTTTCCGCTGCACTATTATCAAGGAGGCAAAGCGATCGACCAATTTGCTTGGGGGCCTCTCATTGTCTTGCTGGCCATTCTTCTTGTGTCTTTCCTTCTGGCCGGTCGGCTCTTCTTGGCACGCGAAATTCGGGTGGTCGGTGAGGGGAATATTTCACGGAAACCTCGGCTCACCAAATGACTTCTGTCAGTTGTGTCGCTTGATCAGCGTTCAGCCTAGAAGACTATTTCCTTTGAGAGCGGTTCCAGCCACATTTAGCACTCAATAATGTAAATAGTTAGGATTGTTTGTGGATCTCTGATCACCTGTAAATTCTAGCATAGTTTCTGCTTTGGTAGATACTGGCATGTCAGCATTTGATCGTGATGTGACCAACAAATAGTGGGGTGCAGGTGTCAAAAACTAATCTTTCCGGAGCTGGTCGCCATGGTTGTAGAGTTGATTGGCGGCGATAGCACTTGGGTTGCCGAGCTTAGATTAGTGAGATCAGATCGCGGGCATTGCAGTAGTATTTTAGCTCACCACAAAGGACAGCGTAAGCAAGCTTGTCAGCCTCCGTTCAGGTGCCTTCTGCACTCGTTGATCTAGCTAGGCCTAGCACTCTCAAGGAACCTGTTTTTCGTCGACCGTGCAGCTTCAACGAAGTGCTAGGCATCGGAGGAGGCTTCTTCTGCGGCATCGGCCTGGGAAGGAGCCAGATCATGGAAGTCAGTAGAGCAGCCCTTAATTCCAATAGATTTTTAGCCACATCCACCCTTAATGTGATTTCGAATGAGCACTTCGATTTGGTCTGTCTATATCATCCAATGCGGTGATGGGTCGCTTTACGTTGGGATCGCTACAGACGTTGACCGGCGCTTTGTTGAGCACGAATCCCAGGGGCCGAAGGGTGCGAAGTATATCCGCGGTAGGCTACCGCTCACCATAGTTTACAGGAAGGAAATCGGTGACCGCTCGGAAGCTTCCAAAGAAGAGTTTCGCATCAAGTCGCTAAGGCGCAGTCAAAAGCTTGAACTGATCGCTGCGGCGCCTCCGGGTGGACTTCATACCGGTCCAGCTTCCTAATGTTCTTCGGGCAAGGTTTGCCTGATTTGAAGTGAACCGTGCTTTTATTAGCCAACGTCAGATCGTCACGGGAATACATCAGC
>MDTC01064994.1_pt1 | contig 13730 bp, 10 predicted proteins | sample 811181 | NCBI WGS metagenome assembly MDTC01 (sample SAMN05326644, study PRJNA326480) | marine metagenome | isolation source: seawater | place: Pacific Ocean: North | collected 2011
TCAGCTTCTTTCACTTCATCTTCTTTCACCTCATCTTTTTTCACTTCAACCTCTTTCACTTCATCTTCTTTCACCTCATCTTTTTTCACTTCAACCTCTTTCATTTCAGCTTCTTTTTCAATTTTTCTCTCGGATAAACCTTCGGAGATAGCATTCGCAATAAGACCAATTACTTTATCAATTGATTTAGAAGCATCGTCGTTAGATGGAATTACAAAATCAACTTTTCTTGGATCAGAATTTGTATCAACCATCGCAAATATGGGAATATTTAACTTTTGAGCTTCTTTTATAGCTATATTTTCTCTTTTAATATCTACTATAAAAATAGCACCAGGTAGTCTGGTCATATCAGTTATTGAACCTAAATTTTTCTCGAGCTTAGAGCGCATTCGATCAACTTGTAATTTTTCCTTTTTTGAGAGTGTTTCAAAAGTCCCATCTTTTTTCATACGATCAATGGAACCCATCTTTTTCACAGCTTTTCTAATTGTAATAAAGTTTGTTAGCATTCCACCCGGCCATCTTTCTGTTATGTATGGCATGTTAATTTTTTTAGAATATTCAGCAACTATATCTTTTGCCTGCTTTTTTGTAGCAACAAATAGAATTTTTCTTCCTGATAAAGCTATTTTTTTTAATGCTTGTTGAGCTTCACTTATTTTGGCTGCTGTTTTGTATAGATTAAGAATATGTATACCGTTTCTCTCCATGTAAATATATGGAGCCATATTAGGATCCCATTTTCTTGTCAAATGGCCAAAATGGACTCCTGCATTTAATAATTCTTTTACTTCTGTTTGTGTCATATTATTTAGTTTACTTTCTCTTTTAGTAGTAGCAATAGAAGAATCTTCTATTTAGATGCTAAACTAATATCCGCATTAGCGGTTAGACATTTGTGATTAATATTTTTTAGATTAACTTTTCTCAAATTGATTATATTAACGTTTTGAGAATTGGAATTTTTTTCTAGCTTTTTTCTGTCCAAACTTTTTTCTTTCAACCATTCTTGGATCGCGCGTGAGAAGACCCTCAGGCTTTAATAATGAACGATTTTCAGCATCAATTTTACACAAAGCCCTAGAAATAGCTAATCGAATAGCTTCAGCCTGACCTGTGACACCACCACCTTTGACGGTTACTTTTAAGTCGAACGAATCTTTTAATTCAGTCAATGAAAATGGTTGAATTATCTTGTATTGAAGTGTTGCTGTAGTAAAATAATCTGTATATTTTTTTTTGTTAATTGTAACATTACCTTTTCCTTTTGAAATAAAAACACGAGCAACAGATGTTTTACGTCGACCAATGGTGTGAATTACTTCCATTATAATAAGTCTTTTAGATTAATTGTTGTTGGATTCTGTGAGTTTTGTTCATGATCATTTCCTGAATAAACTCTTAAATTTCTGAATAGTTCAGCTCCTAATTTATTTTTTGGAAGCATACCTTTAACTGCCTTTTCAATTAATTTGGTATTATTTTTTTTATGAACCTGATCTGCGGAAAGACTCTTTTGTCCTCCTGGGTAACCAGTATGTCTGATATACTGTTTCTGACTCCATTTTTGGCCCGTTAAAACTATTTTTTCAGCATTTATAACAATAACATTGTCACCACAATCTACATGAGGAGTATAGTTGGTTTTATGCTTTCCTCTTAGCAAAGAAGCAATTATTGATGCCGATCTTCCAAGGGGGATACCCGTAACGTCAGCAAGCAACCATTTTTTTTCTACGGTTTTAGAATTTGCGGAAACAGTTTTATAACTTATTGTATTCACTATTTAAATTTTTTACAAAAACAAAAAATGTTATTGGCCAGCAAATGTACTATTTAAATATGTTTTGAAAAAATATTTTTGTTTAAAGTATAAAAAGATTTAATGAGCGTCCAGCCAATGTTTTCCTTGTCCTATATCTACTATTAACGGTACTTTTAACTGAAAAGCATTTTCCATTTCATGTTTAACCATCGTTTTTAATTTATCAGATTCTATTTTTGGAACATCAAAAACCAGCTCATCATGAACTTGAAGTAACATTTTAGACTTCCAGTTTTCAGAAATAATTTTTTTATGAATATTAATCATTGCAATTTTTATTATATCTGCTGCACTTCCCTGAATTGGTGCATTTACTGCATTTCTTTCTGATCCCCCTCGAACAAATGAATTTGCAGAATTTATATCTTTTAAATATCTTCTCCTTCCAAGTATAGTGGCTACATATCCGTTTTCTCGTGCAAAATCAATTTGATTTTGCATGTAATGTTTCAATTTTGGATAAGTTGAGTAATATGCATCAATTAGTTCCTTGGACTCTAGTCTGTTTAAATTTGTTTGTTGACTTAAGCCAAAAGCCGATACTCCGTATATTATTCCAAAGTTTATGGTTTTAGCATTAGCCCTTTGTTCTCTTGAAACTTTATCTAAGGGTACATTAAAGACTTTACTTGCAGTAGATTGATGTATATCTTGACCACTTTTAAATGCAGAAATCATATTCGAGTCTTCACTTAACGAAGCAATTATTCTAAGTTCAATTTGAGAGTAATCAGCAGCTATAATTTCGTGTTCTTCATCTCGTGGAATAAAAGCTTTTCTGATTTCGCGACCGCGCTCTGTTTTAATTGGAATATTTTGCAGATTAGGCCTGTTACTACTTAAACGACCAGTTGATGTAATTGCTTGATTATATATAGTATGAATTTTTTTAGTTTTTTCATTGATCTCTCTTGGTAAAGCCATTGCATATGTGTTTAATAACTTTTGAAGTGAACGCCATTTAAGAATATCACCCACAATCTTGTTATCTTTAGCCAAATATGATAATATATCCTCCGATGTAGAATATTGGCCAGTCTTTGTTTTTTTTGGCTTTTTAACTAGTTTTAATTTTTCAAAAAGAATCATACCCAGCTGTTTAGGTGAAGCAATATTAAAATTTTCTTTGGTTTGCTTAAATATATCAGTTTCAAGAATGCTTATGTCATTTTTTAAATCTATGGATAGGCTTTTTAGGAATTTCTTATTTAAGCAAATACCCTCACTTTCCATTGAAGCAAGAACATAAATTAGAGGAGTCTCAATTTCTTTAAATAAATTCATCATGTTAGACTTCATCAACTCTTTTTCAAAATACTCTTTTAATTGAAGGGTAATATCCGAGTCTTCTACGGCATATTCTTTTTGAATGTTCAAATCAACATCTCTCATATTACCTTGATTTTTTCCTTTTTTACCGATTAAATCAGATATTGGTTGAGGTTTGTATCCAAGATAGCTCTCAGACAAAATATCCATTCCATGTCTCATATCAGGATTAATAAGGTAATGAGCAATTAAAGTATCAAAAAGCGGACCTTTAAGGTTTATTCCATAATTTCCCAAAACTTTTATATCATATTTTAGATTATGACCAATTTTTTCAATTTCTATATTTTCAAAGATTATCTTAAATTTTTTTAAAATATTAATTGTAACGTCAAAAATGGGTGGTAAACATAAATAATAACCTTTTCCTGATTCCCACGAAAAAGAAATACCAACTAGCTCCGCCTTTAATGGATCAATATTAGTTGTTTCGGTATCAAATGATACAGCTTTTTGCTTTAAAATATTTTGAATTAGCAAGGAAATCCCTACCGAATCATCTATTAATTGATAAAAGTGAGGAGTATTAGAAAGATTTTTTTTATTTGATAATACAATATTTGATCCCCCTCCAGGGGTATTAAATAAATCTAGTTGGTTCCCTATATTTATTTCTGGTTTTACCTCAATTATTTTATTTTCTGAATCGTTTTTCTCAGATCCAAAAACTTTTTTAAAATTGTCCTTTAGCCTTCTAAACTCTAATTCTTCAAAAACTTCATCGACTAAATTCATGTCCGGGTTATCCAGTTTAAATTCTTCAGCATTAAAATCTACTGGAACATTTAATATAATTTTTGCTAATTCTTTTGATAGCAAACCAAGTTCTTTATTGGCTTCAATCTTTTCCTTTAGTTTGCCCTTAATTTTATTCGTATTATTCAAAAGATTTTCCATTGAGCCATATTCAGCTAAAAATTTTTTTGCTGTTTTATCACCCACTCCCGGTAATCCAGGAATATTATCAACTGAATCACCCATCATGCCTAGATAATCAATGACTTGCTCTGGCTTTTTAATCTGAAACTTTTCTTGAACCTCTGGAACCCCCCATATTTCAATTTCATTACCCATTCTTGCTGGACGATACATGAAAATATTATCTGATACTAATTGTGCAAAATCTTTATCAGGTGTTACCATGAAGATTTTAAACCCCTTTTTTTCTGCTTTTTTGGCAAGAGTTCCAATTATATCATCTGCTTCAAATCCTTCCTTAACAACTATTGGTATATGCATTGCAGTTAAAATTTTTTCTATGTATGGTAATCCAAGCTTTATAGCCTCTGGAGTTTCATCACGATTTGCCTTGTATTCTGTATAAATTTCAGATCTTGATTTGGAGCCACCCCTATCAAAACACACAGCCAGGTATTCTGGACGCTCTCTTTTAATTACATCAATCAATGAATTGGTAAAACCTAATATAGCAGAAGTATCGAACCCTTTAGAATTTATTCTTGGATTTTTAATAAAAGCATAATACCCTCTGAATATAAGAGCAAATGCATCAAGTAGAAAAAGGCGTTTCTTATTTTCCATAATTATTTAATAAAATAACCTAGAATTATGTTCTTCAGTTGTATGTAACAAATATAATATTTCGTTTTAGTAACCTGTACTTTTTGTAATTTTCAGTATTGAAAGATTTAATTAAACATGAATATTTTATCAAAAAGGCTCTTGAGGAAGCGCACAAAGCTGCTGATAAAGGAGAAGTTCCTGTCGGAGCTGTTATAGTTATTGACAATAAAATAATAGCTCGAGCTCACAATTTAACACAAACCTTAAATGACGTGACAGCTCACGCTGAGATTATGGCAATTACTTCAGCATCAAATTTTTTAAATAGTAAATATTTAAAAGAATGTTCTTTATATGTTACCCTTGAACCGTGCACAATGTGTGCTGGGGCAATATATTGGAGTCAAATAAATCAATTAGTTTTTGGTGCTTTAGACCTTAAAAGAGGATATTCATTACATGGAAATTTACTACATCCTAAAACAAATGTGATCAGTGGTATTTGTGAGAATGAGTCTTCAGGACTTTTAAAAGATTTCTTTAAAAAAAAAAGAAAATAAAAAACCTCCACTAGGGGAGGTTTTTTTTATCGTTTTATATAGAGTTATAATTTAGTAATATTAGAAGCTTGCTTCCCTTTGTTACCATCTTCTTCTGTATATTCAACTTTATCTCCTTCTTGGAGTGATAGTCCATTTAAAGCAGTGACATGAACGAACACGTCCTCACTTGACTCATCGTTTGTAATGAATCCATATCCTTTGGATTCATTGAAAAATTTAACTGTACCAGTCATATTGTATTTATAAAATAATTTCGGCTAAGTTACACCAACTTTCTATTATGAAAACTTTTATTGTACTTTTTTTTTCTTTTTTATATTTTTCATTCTATCAAAATTCTCTTTAGTAAGCGTATAGTCCCTGATATTCTTATCTTTCCAGCGATTATGTAAAAATAATGGTAAAAAAAATATAACTGAAAAAAGAACAGTAGCACCTATTATTTTTTCACCATAAAGCTCACATTCCAGAAAATTTTTATAATAAAATCCGATCGAAAGAGATGATAAAATTGATAAAAAGAGTAAACGAAGTAAGAACTTCACTTTAAATATTTTTAATTTTTACACCTAAATCATCTAGTTGATCTTTTTTGATTTTTGAAGGAGAATTAATCATTGTGTCTCGTCCTGAATTATTTTTTGGAAATGCTATAAAATCTCTAATTATTTCCTCCCCTCCTAAAATTGCTACAAGTCTATCGAGTCCAAATGCAATCCCTCCGTGTGGTGGAGCACCATATTTAAATGCATCTATTAAAAAACCAAACTGTTCATTAATTTCTTCTTTTGACAAATTTAATAGTCCAAAAATTTCTTTTTGTAAGTTCGAATCATGAATTCGAATTGATCCACCTCCAATTTCATTTCCATTAAGAATTAGGTCATAGGCATTTGCTCTAACTTTTTCAGGGGTATTTTTCAACATTTTAATATCCTCTTTCTTAGGGGATGTAAATGGGTGATGCATGGCATGGAAACTTTTAGATTCCTCGTCGTATTTTAATAGAGGAAAATCTGTTACCCATAACGGTGCAAAAACTTTAGGATTTCTAAGTCCAATTTTTTGAGCAATATTTAGTCTTAACTCTCCAAGTTGTTTTAGAGTTTTTTGTTGCCCACCGGAGAGAATAAAAACTAGATCTCCCGGATTTGCATTAACAATTTCAATCCATTCTAGCAAAATATCCTGAGAATAAAATTTGTCTACAGACGACTTTATACTTTTATCATCTTTATATTTAACCCAAACAATTCCATTTGCTCCTATTTGAGGTTGCTTTACCCATTTTATCCAATAATCAATTTCTTTCCTGCTAAAATTAGCTGCTTTTCTAATTGAAAATCCTATTACTGATTCGCTTGAGTCAAAAACATTAAAACCATGACCTTTCGCATTTTTAGTTATGTCTCCAAATCTCATTTCAAACCTTATGTCGGGTTTGTCTGTACCATATTCTCTTATGGCTTGATCATAAGTCATTCTTGGAAACTTATCAAGTTCGTAACTATTAATTTCTTTGATTACATGGGAGATTAAATTTTCAAACTGATTTAGAATATCTTCTTGAGTCACAAAACTCATTTCACAATCAATTTGTGTAAATTCTGGTTGCCTATCAGCTCTTAAATCTTCATCCCTAAAACATTTTACTATTTGAAAATAACGATCAATTCCCCCAACCATAAGGAGTTGTTTGAAGGTTTGTGGTGACTGAGGAAGCGCATAAAATTCTCCTTGATTCATTCTAGATGGAACGATAAAATCCCTAGCACCTTCAGGAGTTGATTTTATCAAATAAGGGGTTTCAATATCTATAAAACCGTTCTTGCTCAAATAATTTCTAACTTCCATTGAAACTTTATGACGAAAAATTAAGTTTTCTTTAATTTTATTTCTTCGAATATCAAGATATCGATATTTCATTCTTAATTCATCTCCTCCATCCGAATTTTCTTCTATGGTAAATGGTGGAGTTTTAGATGGGTTTAAAATTTCAAGAGAATTAACTAATACCTCAATACTTCCTGTACTAATAGTATCGTTTTTAGACTCCCTTTCGATAACTTGACCATTAATTTTAATAACGAATTCTCTTGAAATATTTTTTGCACTATCAAATATTTCTTTTGAAGATCTTTTTTCATCAAAAACCAACTGTGTGATTCCATATCGATCTCTAAGATCTATCCATATAATAAAACCTTTGTTTCTGATTTTTTGTACCCAACCAGATAAAATTACTTTTTTATTTACATCAGTAAGTTTAAGTTCTCCGCAATTATGTGATCTTATCATCGTTTATAGATAAAGTACAAAGATATCAAGTTAATACTTTTAAATACCCTTCCAATCATTAATGAATAATTTAATTTGATAAACTAAATAAAAACAACTAGGAACAATAAATAATGTCAAAAAGGTTGAGAAAGCTAAACCAAAAATAACAGTCCAACATAAAGGCCCCCAAAAAATAACATTATCTCCGCCAATATAAATATTTGCATTCCATTCAGTAAAAAGCGAAAAGAAATCAATATTTAATCCTGTTGCAAGAGGAATTAGACCTAAAATAGTAGTTACTGCAGTTAAAATTACGGGTCTAAGTCTTGCTACTCCACCACTAACAACAGCTTCTACAACATAATTTTTTGGCAGTAGATTTTTCATGGAGATTTCTAAAGATTCTTTTTTTCTAGCAATTAATAATTGTGTATAATCTATTAATACAACCCCATTATTAACTACAATTCCAGATAAAGCGATAATTCCCATCATAGTCATCATTATAACAAAAGGCATGTTAAACAAACTTATACCATATAATACCCCCGTAAAGCTTAAAAAAATTGATAACAAAATGATTAATGGATTTGAAATTGAGTTGAACTGGAGAACTAGTAAAAAAACAATCATACCCAGAGCAGCTAAAAGGGCTCCAGTTAGAAAACGCATATTTTTCCCTTGTTCTTCTATTTCTCCAGTAAAATTTAATTCAATGTTAGGACTAATTCCATCGTAATTTGAAATACTTTGTTTAACTCTCGAAACAACTTCATTTCCGTTATATCCTGCCAAAACTGGAGAATATAGAGTAACTACTCTTTTTAAATTAGAATGTTTAATCGCACTGAAAGAAAGAGAATTACTAGGTTCAACCATTACACTAAGTGGTATTTTTTTTATTTTTCCTGTTGCTTGATCCCTAAAGACTATGTACTGATCTAACAATTGAGTTAAGTCATCTCTGTTTGATTTTTTCAGTCTGACATTAATATCATAATCATCACCATTTTTTTTAAATATTCCTGATTTTTCTCCAAAAACAGATCCTCTCAATTGTTGGCCAATTTGCCCTGCAGTAACCCCAAGTGCTCCAGATTTTTTTCTATCAACATTAATTTTAATTCCTGGTTTATTCTTATTTACATCGATTTTTAATTCTTCTACTCCTAATATGTTTTCAGCGTTTAAATAATTTTTAAGATTTTCAGCATTTTTAATTAATTCATCGTAGTCTTCTCCAGTTAGTTCTATGTTGATAGGATAACCAACAGGAGGTCCTTTTGGATCTTTTTCTACTGAAACAGAAACTCCTGCATATTTATCTTTTATTTCATTTTGTAATTCCATCCGTAAATTTTCACTTGAGTAACCCTTTCTATATTTAAATTCTGAATTCGTAATTGTTATTTTGGCCTTATGCGGCATCTCCTGATCCCCACCATTATCTATTTCTGGATTATGAGACCCCAAACCGACAAATGCAATATTAGATTCGACCATGAAATTATTTGCTTCTTTCAAATATTTAGGATTATTTATAACTTTTTGGACATCAGCCTCTACCGATTTACTTATGGAATTTGTTTTATCAATCGAAGTTCCCTCAGGATATTCTATATAGATAAAAATTTGATTTGGCTCATTTTCGGGAAAAAATTCTATTTTAGGACTTGATAATCCTAAAATAATAAATGAGGAAAAAAGTAATCCGATTGTCATGACTAATAAAAAAATTGGATTTTTTCCTTTTAATGTCAATCGTAATAATTTAGTGTAGGAATTTTCAACTTTAATAAGGGTGACTTTTCTAAAATATAAGGCCCATCTTTTTAAGAAAAGTTTGTATGCCCAGAAAAGAAAATTAAAGACCAAAAGTAAAGTACCTATTCCTCTTAAGCTTCCTGAGAATAAAACCAATACTGAACTTAAACTGCATACAATATATGTTAGTCGTATCAATTTTTTTCTTCCGATAATTTTCTCTTTTGTACTCATAAATTTAGAAATAAGCATTGAGTTGAAAAAAATAGCAACAACTAATGATGAGCCTAGAACAATTGACAATGTAAAAGGAAAAAATATCATAAACTCACCAATTCTTCCGGGCCAAAATCCAAGTGGTAAAAATGCAGCTACAGTTGTGGCTGTAGATACAATAATTGGGGAAGCAATTTCACCAATACCCTTTTTTGCAGACTCAATCACACCCATACCTTCTTTTTCCATTAGCCTGTATGCATTTTCTACTACCACAATTCCGTTATCAACTAACATTCCTAAACCCATTATCAATCCAAAAAGTACCATTGTATTAATAGTACTTCCTAAAAATTTTAATATCATAAAAGACATTAACATTGACATTGGAATTGCAAACCCAACGAAAAGAGAATTTCTAAAACCAAGAAAAAACATTAGTACCGTTATTACTAGAATCACTCCAAAGATTATATTATTGACTAAATCACTAACTAAATTTTTTGTTGTATTTGACTGATCATTAGAAATTTCTATTTCAATTGAGCTCGGAAAATTATTAGACTTTACTTTAGTAATTAAGTTTCTTATTTTTTCAATCGTAAGGATTAAGTTTTTACCACTTCTTTTTTTTATATCTAAAACCAAAGCAGTTTTGCCGTTTGATCTAGCAAAAGAGTTTTTTTCTTTTTCCTTAAATTTTATTGATGATATATCTTCAAGATAAAGTATACCATTCTGAGTTTTTATCACAAAATTTTTAAGTTCGTCAGGAGAGGTTATTTCTCCCAATAGCCTTAAGTTTTTTCTTGTTCCGTCACCAACCTCCACATTTCCCACAGACACAGTATTGTTTTCTCTTTTAATCGTATTAATAACATCATTAAAAGAAACAGATGCGGCTGTCATTTTAAGTAAGTCTATAGCAACCTCTACTTCAAAATCTTGAACTCCCCTCAAAGCTACCTCTTTAATTTCAGGGAGCTCCTCAATTTTATCCTTGAGTAATTCACCATAATATTTAAGTTCTTTAATTGGAAGATCACCAGTGAGTCCAATATTTAAAACTGGAATTTCTTCTGACAATTCTAACTCGAAAACAGATGGCTCGATTTTGGCATCGTTGAAAGTAGGCCAATCAGACCCTGAAGTTATAACATCGACTTTATCTTTAACCTGAACTTTTGCACTTTCATTTGTTATTCCCTCATCAAACTTTACCCTTATCAACGAGACATTTTCTTTTGAAACTGATTTTATTTCATTAAGATTTTTTACCCCCTTTAGTTCTTCCTCTAAAGGATCAGTGATTAATCTTTCGATATCCTCTGCTGTATTTCCGGGAAAAACTGAACTAACAAAGATTATATTTTCCTTAATTTCAGGATAGTTTTCCCTTGGCATCGAAAAATATGAGGAAACCCCTAGAAAAAAGAAAACTCCAATAACTACATATATAACTGTGCTATGATCGATTGCCCAGGAAGAGGGAAAAAATTCTTTTAATTTTGATGATTTTTTCATTAATTCGAATTCTTATTTTCTATTCTTACTATTTGATTATTTTTCACCATTCTATTTCCTTCCTGAATTATGATATCACCAGGATTTAAGCCTTTAATTATTTCAATTTTATTTTTAGAATTTCTTCCTAATTTTACTTTAGTCTCAGTTACTATGAAATTTTTTCTATTATTTAAGGAAGGAATTATTTTATAAACAAGGTACTCATTAGTACTGTTTTCGAAAATATTTTTTTGTTTGACTAATATTGCCTTTGGATTATAATAGTCATTTATTGAAATTTTAGCTGTCATATTTGGTTTTAAGTCAAAGTCCTTATTTTTAATTAATACTTCAATTCTAAAATTCCTATTATTAGGATTGATAACATTTCCAACAAGAGTTACTGTTGCTCTTAATTTTTTTGAAATCACAGGAAAAAATATCTCTACTTCTGATCCCTTCTTAACAAATGGTAGGTGGGTTTCTGGTATTTCAGCACTTACTTTTACTTGATCTAGATTAATTATTCTTAATATTGGAGTAATTCCAGGAGAAACATTGCTGCCAGTGTTAGCGATTAAATCATCAACAACTCCATCAAACGGAGCAATTATTTTAGTCTTTGATAGTTGATCTTTAACTTGAATGATTTCTTTTTCAACACTTAAAAAATTTGTTTTGGCCTGAAGAAATTGAATTTCACTTCCTATTTTTTCATTCCATAAATTTAATTGCCTTTCATAGGTAGTTTTGGCTAAATTTAATTTTAAATTAAGTTGGTCAAGCAGAGCTTTGGCACCTGTACTTGATAATTCAATTAAAGTTGCTCCTTTTTTTACTTTTTCACCTTCTTTGACTTTAATTGATTTTATAATTCCAGGAATTTCAGGATAAAGAATTAAATTTTTATCTGACTCTACTGAACCTTGAATTTCAATATAATGCTTAAAAGATTCAAAACTCAATTTTTTTGTTGAGACCAATGTGAATTTTTGATTTTCATCAAGTTCAAATATCAAATTGTTTAGAGATTTTAATTCATTTTGAAGCTCATTAATTTTATTGCTTGTCTCTGTTTTTTTTTGTTGAATTAATTTAAGATCATTTAATTTCTTTAAGGACTCCAGACCTAATTCTTTTTTGTTATCACAACCGAAAAAAAGAAGAATTATAATTGCTTTTAATATAATTTTTTTCATTTTTATTAATTATTATAGGTATTAAGAAGTATTTCTAACTCTGTTTTTTTTGAGACTAAATTTTTTAGCGATTCTAAATAATTTTGCTGAGCATTAAATAATTGTTTTTGTGCTTGCCTTAGTTCAAAACTGCTTGCCATACCCTGAGAAAATTTTGTTTGGTTTTTCCGTTCAATATTTTCAGCTAACTTCATATTGTTTTTTTTAATATTAAAGTTCTCAAAGGCAAGTTCATAGGTTGCTTTGGCATTTTTTACCGATACTTTTATTTGTTGTTCTGTATTTTCTAATTTAGTTTTTGATTGTTCATAAGAAATTTTTGCAATTTGAGATTTTGCCGATCTTCCCAATGAGCTAAAAATTGGAACTTCTAAGTTTACCCCAAATAGAGCTGATCCGAACCATTTTTGATTTTGATCATTAAAGGTAAATGAATTACTGTTTCCTGTATATGCCCCACTTATAAAAGATGAAAGTTTGGGGAGTGCTTTGCTTTGCTCTAGTTTATATTCAAGTCTTTTTTGTTCTACATAATTATTAGCTATTTTAATATCAATATTTGAATTTAAATCCCAAGAGTCGATTTCTGGTATTTTAAATACATATGAATCTATAATTGAATTAAGTGAACTTCCAAGATTCAATTCTTCTTTTTCTCCAAAACCCAATGTAATTTTTAAAATATCTTTTGATAATTGACTAAATTGGAATGCAAATTTTCTTTGTGAATTTAATTCAGATAATGTAATTTTTAACTGTTCTACCTTTTCCTCCTCGGTAAGCCCATTTACTAATAATTTATTTGTTTCCCTTAGTGTTCTTTTGAGATTTTCAATATTTTTATCTATGTAATCAATATTTGCCTCTGAAAGTAAATAATTCATGTATGCATTGACAACAGATTTTATTACCTCTAGGTTCGTCTTTTTAAGAGCATTATCAAAAAATTCAATATAAGATTTAGTGGCCTGTAAACCTACTAAATATGATCCGTCAAAAAGTAATTGACTGATTTTTGCTGATCCAACAAGGTTTTGTTCAGTCCCAAAACTAACCTCAGTAAAATCGCCCTCTTTTCCACCAAATATTTGAGAGGGAATTAATGATACTGGTAATTCTAGAAAGTTACTATAATTGAAATCAGCAGATAATTGAGGTAATCCCACAGAAATTGTTTTCCATTTTTCTTTGTAAGCCTTATCAATTTCAAGTTTTGCATTTTTTATTTCTGAATTATTTTCAAGAGCAAACTCAATTGCTTTGTCGAGATCAAGACTTTTTGGGTTTTCTTGGGAAAAAATTGTCAGGCTAACTAAAAATATTATTCTACAAATTAGTTTTTTCATATTCATCAATTTTTATAAATCCTGTTTAAAAGTTTCAAACCCTTGATTGTTGATATTGCTCTAATATGATATTCTATAAAGTCTTCTAAGACCTTTTCAATTTTAAATTCAGTAAGCGGAAATAAGTCAATATCTCTAACTCCGCGCATACCATTTATATATATTCTTGTAA
>MDTC01068399.1_pt1 | contig 13729 bp, 7 predicted proteins | sample 811181 | NCBI WGS metagenome assembly MDTC01 (sample SAMN05326644, study PRJNA326480) | marine metagenome | isolation source: seawater | place: Pacific Ocean: North | collected 2011
CCCACATGGCCTGAGCTTGGAAGAGCATGTCCCAACCTACCCTTTTATTTACTACTAAAAGTTTTGCCTGAAGATAAATATGCACAAACGCTCCCCTTACTCAGCGCAGCAACGCTCGAGGTCGCAAAGCCTCAAGGGGGTAAAGCGAAAAATGAAATGCTAACCAGTTATTTTCAAGGCATCAACATGCGCGCTAGTGCAGACGTCGACAGCAGTGAAAAAGTGAGCCATACAGAAGCGCATCACGCAGAAAGTCATAAAAAAGAAGCTGCTACGCATACGTCACCTATTGAGTTCTCTGAAGCCATTGAACCTATTGCCAAAACACTAACCATAAAAGACATGGCCAAAATCGTGCTTGCAAAGGCCCGTGAACCACGACAAAGGGCGGCAGATTCATTGAAACAGAACCCCAAGGATGACAATGGTAAAGAAGACACCCCGTCACAGGATATGCATGATTTTAATGACCATACACCTCGACGCGGTGGCCCTGCCTCAGCAGCGAGAGAACAAGACAATGACGGTTCATTGACCAATTCAAATATATTTTAAAACTGAAAAAATATTAAACATTGCAACTTACATAAACTTATAACAACCAACGACCCATAACATGCATTAGACCAATTTGTCAGAGACACCACATCCACCAAAACCCAGCGATGAACAAAGCATTAAATTAGTATGAAAAAATGATTTACTATTCAAAAAAAATTTAATAATATATAAAAACCAAACAAGGAAATATTCTATGAGATTTTTAACATTAATGATTGCAGCTGCTGCAATCTCTGCATCTGCAGGAAACGGAATCGAGCTCAGAGCTGGTGGCGCTGGTTACACTCCAGTTTATGGTGTGCTTGAATTATCCAACAATCTTGAGCTACTCACAGGAGCGCATTACGGAAAATTTAAATTCGAAAATTTACATCTGGGCGGGGTAAAAATGGGCGAAGGATTCAAAATACCCGTTGAATTACGCTACGAAACACCGATGAAATCCATGAAAGACACAAACTTTTTAATCGGTAATACGCTCTTGGCTACTTATGGCTACGTAGGACAAGGACACGACTACACCCTCAATGCTGGTTATATACTCAATTTGGGGATTTCAAAGCCTGTTCACAAGAACGCCAAAGTAATTATGTCTGTTAACACGATCCAATACCACGGAGACACACAACACATAGACTACGTATGGACGGTTCTTAGCGGTGCGTCAGTTGGTTTCCAAATGAAATTCTAAATCTGGCACTAGCTACGACACAGACCTCATGAATGACTACTAAGTTTTTTAACATTAGTCTTCATGGGGTCTTGTTTTATTGCGTGGTAATATAAGCCAAATAGTTAGCATTACAAATAAACGCTTCAGATAAACACACAATACATAGTCATCTGGTAATATTCCAGACAGCATCACATCCATCAAAGATCAAGGAAATTATTTGAACCAAAAAACTTTTCCCAAGAAAACTGTATTCCAGATCCTAATAAAGATCACATCAACTTGCTTTAAAATCACGTGACTGCTAGAGTAACAAGTCCATAAAGAACATACTATGTCTATCAATCTCATCGTTGCCATGAACCATAACCTAGTCATCGGCATTAACAATTCTCTCCCCTGGCATTTGCCGGATGATCTACAATATTTTAAGCGAGTCACTAAAGATAGCGTTGTGATAATGGGTCGTAAAACCTATGAAAGCATTGGCAAACCACTCCCACAAAGAGACAATATCGTGCTTACACGAGACACCCACTACCAAGCGGCTGGCTGCATCATACTGCATACACTACCGCAGGCCATCGCCGAAGCCAATAACAAAAATAAACCAGTGTTCATCATCGGTGGTGCCGACCTATATGCGCAAGCCCTACCTCTATGCCAAACACTATACATCACTGTTGTTGACAATCACGATGAAGGCGACATATTTTTTCCAACATCACTACCAGAACTACTACAACAAGGCTGGCACATCGCACATAAGGAAGCACATGCTCAGGATAATCGTCATCATTGTAAGTTTACCTGGTACGAACTCAAACAGACAACAAAGTAAAACAATCTACGAGTGAAACCGTAGCATTACACCCATACGGCCAACCCTTGACCCACAAACCGCCGTTTTGATAAAAGCTATGCTTGTGTGCAATTCATTACTTGCCTGGGTAAGGCAAGACAGATTGAGACGGTGTGATCGTACTTGGTGGCCCGAGTCCTGGCGGCGGATGAAAAAATGCGTAACTACAAGGGTTGCCAGGCAGTGACCTGTCGCAATTATCAGATTGCACATGCCCTATGGCACTAGCACTCTGCTGATCAGCCAACACCATATTCGCTGTTGTCTCACCCAGCAAGCTTAGACGAGTCAAAGTTATACCATCTGACGTTGGGTCATTAGACCCTATTACATGAGGAGATATCTGCAAATCTAGTGATTGCATAACATGAAAACAAGAGAGAAAATTTGCAATTCGCAGAGAAGCCACGTGTTTCAATCCTCCAAGAACGAGATCCATTTGCGCTTGCACATGCTTTAAAAAATGATTGACTAAACCATGCAACCGGATGCGATCATCTTCGCTAGCATCAGACAACTTAGCAGTCAAACCCTCAGTTAGCTCCAGCATCTTTGGCTCAATCATGTGCTCAAAATAATCAATCCAACGCTCAGAAACGACCAAGGGCCTTATCTTCAAGAAATAATCCTCACAAAACTCCAAATAAGCAATGAAACTTGATAATGACTCATCAGATCCGTCAATCGTCAAGAGCAATCTCGTACCATGTTGAATAAGTCCTACATAAATCACAGTCCAAGCTTGATGAAAACGTGCCACCACTGATTCAGAAGCGCCGCAGCCATTAATCGTCTCCCTTGACTCAGATAAAAACGCCTCGCACTGAAACTTCATGATCGTCATACGCCAACTGCCAGATATAGCAAAAGAAGGCCAGGACAACATACCCAAGATAGGCGATGAAATATCCCGATCAACAGTAATCACGTCAACACAGCGGAGCTTCACAAGCAGTTGCACACAACGTTCAAACGCCACATTATCAAACGCTCCTTCGTCAGAACAATCATATGAGGCAGCGACAATCAGAGCAAGCACATGACTCATATAAAATTGCAGACTATTGCTACATTCAAAACACGCCCGCTTAATCGCTGGCGAAACATCTCCAACGGCCATATTTTTTTTGAAACAATCGACAACACTATACAGAAAATAACGGTAACAATCACGAGGCATTCCCTTATGGTAAATTCCAACAGACAGAATTGCGTCAACAAATGCACGATATGATTGACCATTTTTAGATTGAGCGTACTGAAAATCGGTAACACTACGCACGACTTTATCAGTCACATCTTTATACAAGTGATTAAATAGATCAAACTGGCGCTCATGCGCAAAAACCAATAAAATAGCCTCCCAAGACTGTTGAGTAAATCCATAATCGAAAAAATGAGATACCATGACTGCATTCAATTTTTTTATCAGCAAAGGCCTACGACTGGTAGCAATGTCACGAATCATATACGCCAACAAAGATGCAAAATGTATATCAGTTGGACTTTGGTCATAAAAATAGCCCAACAGTCGCGAAAGATCTTGCGCGCGCAAAACAGGACATTGAATGAAAATATGTGCGAGTGAGCGGTAATACAACCAAAACCGATCAACCTGCTTAGCAGTCTGTACCCCACTTAAAAAGTCGATCACCGTAGAGGGGATCTCAGCATACTGCGCATCGGTCAACGAGAGCAATAAGGTATTCATACGATACGATGAAAAAACAGATTGAAACGCCGTAGCGATAATCTGTGACTGTCTTTGGCTATCTGGCGAATACAATAGCTTAGTAGCATCTGATAAAAATAGTAATATGTTCGTTGCTACAGGCGTGTCTGGAAGTTCGGGAAATCGATAACCAGCGTGACGAGACGACGAGATAAGCATTTGCTTACGATTGTTTTGAATCCCCGGCGATTTTTTTTTTGTAGGCATAGTAATGACTTATTCTAATGTTTTCATTTTAAATACTAACACTGACGATAGCACACATCAATTCAAGGTCGACATTGAATCCACATAATTTTGATTATGGTTGCTTGATTAAGTAATCAACCTGAAAAGCAGTAAAGCTACAAAACTAAGGCAACATCGATTGATCAGCTTGTATCTCAACCTCTACCCGAGAACGCTTCGGTGAAAATATCGATGCATCAGACAAAGCATTAGCAGAATAAGCGTGGAAGCGTGAGCGAGATGAATAAAAGACACGCATTTGATTATCGAGAGACGATGGTGATGCCGTTGCATCAAAATCATCACTGATGACCTGCCAAGAACACTCGGAAGTAATAGCAGATGAAAATTCAGAAGAATACCCTTGCAACGCCGGAGACTGAGATACACATTCGACATGACTAATGGGCGAAATTGACTCATGACTGGTCGAGTTGGTCGGTGAAATTGAAGTGGCAACTTTAGCGTCGCCATAAAATGAATCCCACCATGGCTCATCAGACAATTCTTCGTCAAATACATCATCGTCATTATGGCATGCATTAAGACAACGTTTTTCTCCCAGGATACTTGTTAGCATCAGTTTAGCATTCGATATACGCTGCCGAAGAAAACCAACCCATGGAATCAAATGTGTCGTTAACCAATGTAGACGAGCATCTAACGCATGCATGGCATGAGTGAACTCAGAGATATTAATCGTCGTAGCTAAACAACCCTCAAATTTATTTTGGTATTGTTGATAGCGAATCTGACAATCACTCACCACAGATTTAAGCAAAGAAAAATCAACCAAATCCGTGGATTGGCCCACACGATACAAAGAACATGTTAGCTCAGTACTTTCGCCTTGGTAGTACCGTGCATGCTCAGAAAACAGTTTTTCAAGATTTTCAAAAGCACTGACAAGACAATATAAAAAATGCCGGCGAGCTTGAAAAAAACGTTCATCAACAATTGAAAGCGAAGACAAGCCTCCTAGATGCGCTAACGTATCACGTATTCCTTTGATTACTTCATCGAGCATGACAATAGAAAAATCATCTTCACGATAAGCCAGTTGTTTTAGCATGACCTCAATCTGCTGAGCCATCTCTGAAAATTGCTGTAATCGAACCTGAAGTATCCTTCGCAATCGAACAGCGAGGTAACAACGATTAATGGCATCTGCATCCATACCAACAAAAGACCAGATCAAATACGATAAAGGCGACTTGCCAGCAGACATAATTAGATTATTGGCCCGATGACAAAATGATGGATCCATCCCAAGACGTGAGGCTAAGTATCCATCCAATACGCTAAGTTGACGCACCATTCGCGTAAACGGTTCACGAAAAATATTACTATCGCAATATTGAACACGCTGACGTATACGAGGGTACAATTGAGCCAAATCAGTATGCCTATCACGATCATCCAAGCTAGAATTTAAATCAGTAACAATAGAAGGGTGTACAGACAATGAAAATACTGATATTTGTAAACGATCATATAGCGCAGCCACAGATAGCGATCGCCTATCATTGTCAAATAGACGATCGTACACAAAAGAAACATTGAAAAATTGTTGTTTTATGGCAGCCAACCGATTATATATCGAGGCAACCATCTGACTAACATCATCAAAAGACATCGCAAACACGTTTGCATGCTTAAGAACCGACATGAAATTCGAAAAAACATGAGGATTCTTCACCCATTGGTCATCCAATAACATCATTGACTTTTTGACATTTTGAAGTTTTTTAAACGAACTTGCATAATTGTATCTCATATTTTTTATACAAGCCGGTGGATCAGAGTGCGGAGAAAGTTTCAACTGGCCATAATGTCTTAAATAATCAGAGGCCATACCTGCACAGCCAGGTAAAACTTGATGGGAACTGTGATGACATCGCTTAAAATAATGACCACGGGTTGGATGCACCTCGGTACCAACTTTGATCAAATATTGCAAAACTTGAGGCCGCCCACTTAAAATCGCAAATGCAATACTGGTAGGCCCTGCCTCAAGATTTCGGGGTGTACGCTTGACCTGATTGACGTCAAAACCGCAATCATCAATCAAATAAGATATCACGTCCATTTGGCCGCCATAAATCGCATAATCAAGCGGATCCTGGTGCCGACGAAGATAGTCAATCGACAAACGACGATCATCACGACATAGATTAAATAATAAGCGCACCATCGCAAGTAAGCCACGACCCGCTGCCACACACAGCCAACGCGAGTACGCATCATTAGAAATAAAAACATCACATTCGTGCTTCTGCAAACTAGCTAGTATCAAGCTCAAAAAAGTATCATTACCAGACAAAATCACAATTTCTAATGGATTTGCCCCTCCTCGATTATGCTGAGACGAGACAAGTGATCTAGATCGTACATAATCCAATAATCTATGACCGAGCTCAGGCGGATCTTTGGCCAACAGCTTTTTGAGATTCTGAATCGATTTTTGGTGGTTACAATCGTGAACAAGCGATAAAAAACTCCGAAAAAATATAATATTTTCATCATTTAGAGTCTGAACCAACAAAGATGCAAGCGCTTCGATTTGTCCGAGCGCTTGTTTCATACAACGCAAATAATCAAACTGGTTGGCATGATAACACAATAGTAACTGCTGTCCTGACGAACAATGCAAGCGAAGATGACGATGCGTGCTAGCATCATAAGACATCAAAGCAAACAGAAAAACACATGGATCGTCAGCCTTTGGCAACGCATCTCCACAGGATGCTAGAGCCAACATCAATGGCGTCTGCCCAGCATGGTTCGGCGTATACATCACTGTAGAAGCATGTCCCGAATGCCATAATGCTTGTAAATATTGGGCGATAATAGCAGGTTCTAATTTAGATCGGCATAACGCATGACACAAAGAATCGCCCTGGTCATCCGTTAGACTCAGCGCCTCTCCCAAGGACAATAGATCATGGTGTCTAAAGAAATCATGAAAATATTCATCATGATCTTGATCAAGCAACCACATGGCAAAGTTATGTTTTTGCTCCGGACGCAATCGAGACCACAAAGAACCAGCCAGGGCATGCTGTAGCAATTGCTGACCGTCAGCATCCTTGGCATCAAAAAGTGCCTGCAATACCTGAGGCTGTTGCTGCTCTGGGCGCGTATTAAAAAAACGATACAAGTCCTCACAAAGCATAGATATTGTCTGGGTATTAGATAAGTCTTCAGGCACAGCTGGGGTACCTATTTTGGGGAAACGGGTCAAATCTTGCGCGGTGAGCAGTCGGGTCAACGCCATCTGAACTTTGCCATGCATAGTTACAACAGGATTTGTCATTATGATATATTTTAATTAATAGTGGCATATTATATCACAACACCAGGCAAATAAGAATATAAAGCATTAAATTAACCACTTAATCAAATATCAAGTCTATAAAAAAGTTGCAAAAGCATTGATCATACATACCAGTATACTTACACGATGACAATACCCTCAGAATACATATGCGGTGTCTAATTTGAGGGAGGATCCTGTTCATAAGATTTCAACAGTTATCCTGTCCATTCAAAGATACTCGGTAGACACGCTAGCGTAACAACTAGAAGCAAACCACAAGCATGTCCATTCCTACCCGCTCGAACTAGGCCGCATTATATTTCCTTCGTGATACCCCCATTTCAGAACACGGTGACTCAGGTGGACGCTTACCACCAATATGCGCATGCTGCTCACTAGAGAATAGTGACTGGGATACCATGGTGATTGAAGAAGCTAAGTACGACGAAGACGACGAAGACGACGAAGGAAGGAAAGATGATTGCATCCAGTCAAGTATTTTTTCTTTTTCCGTAGTAATATCCTGGTCATCTACACGTCTAGAGGACGAGATCTCCATCTGTGATAGTTGTTGCGATGATACAGTTGTTTCATTATGGGAGCGTGCAACCTGGTTACTCAACAGCGGTTGAACAGGCACATCCGCCGATTCGTGATTGTGTGTTGGCTCTTGTATGGCCAACTCACTGATACCCAAATAAGCGAAAATCAAGTCAATATGTGGAGCAAAAGCAGGCTCAAACGTAAAATGATCAGTCTGATGATGATATAATAGTGTTATAGATTGCTGCGAATGCTTGGAAAACTTTTCCGCTATGAGCATCTGTAGCCAATGAATCTTCTTCAGCATTCTTATCACAAGGGTTCTATGTGGATCAGTGTCAGTGTTAAGTGATTCACGATTACAAAAAGATACCATCATCTTTAACGCATCAGGATAATCAAAACCAACAAAATTATAACGACACAACGTCATCAAAGTTTCAAAATAAGATGGATGATTAGGCTTCTGCTTTAGTGTTTTAGAAGTCATAGACCGCTTGAGACCATTTAAGCGCTTCTGCAGTTCCTTTAAGCGCTTCTGCTGTTCCTTCTGCTGTTCATTGAACTGCCTAGTTAACCTCTTTACCATGGGAGGCTGAAACTTAGCTGAAACAGTCAATGCCCCATATCTTCTGGTAAAATAGGCTACTGTATTATCGCAATCAGCACAAAAACCATGCATAAAGAAATGTCCACCCTTAGGATTGACATCAGCATTTGCTTCGTTGATCAAATAAGCCAGTATCTCCACCTTACCACTTGCAATGGCTGCTGCAATACTAGAAGGTCCAGATATCTCACCACGGCTATTCACTTTTAGAAGATTGACATCAATTTTCGCTTCCTCCACAAAAAACTTCACCACAGGGAGATGCCCTCCTAAAATAGAGAAATCTAATGGGCTTGACTGTGATTCAGTTAACCAAAACCGGTGATCATCGTCATTATTTTCAGGCAGGCAATTACATATGGTGTATAGCGCCTGCACCATTGACAGGTTACCTCGCGCTGCTGCGATACATAACCATCGAGCGTAATCAATCAACCGCAAATTGATCTGTAGTTCTGAGCGATTCAATGCATCTCGCACCTGTTGAAAGAACTCCACATCGTTTGATAAAATGATATCAGCCAGAGGATTTTTAATTTTTGTATCCTCATAACCGCAATTACCAGCCCCTATAAATGGCACATAACTAAGAAAATTTTGCCATCTATTCGTTGGTTGACGATTAAATAATTCGGTAAGTTTCTCTCGAGCAGCAGGCATTTCTAAAAGCTTTTCGAATACTTCAATATTCTTGTCAATAAAAATATTATTGATCAAGTCTTCAACGGCAGGAATAGAGCGAAACGCACTATCTAAAACCTGCATATAGTCAAAACGATTAGCTTCGTAACAATACAATAATTGATCTACAGGCGAAAATTTCCTTTGCATCAAATCCACAATACTGAGATCAACCTCGCCAGCATGTACTGATAACAGAAAAGTAAATAGATCACCAAAATCCTCATTATCTGTATCATATGTTTGTAACACACAATGTAACGGCGTTTGTCCAGCGTTGTTGTGCTGAATCGTCATTTCACTTGTAAAACATTGTGCATCCCATAAAGTTGTTAGATAATCGATAGCTTTGGGCAACTTAGAATTGCAGAACATATGTATCAGAGAATCACCTTCTCCTTCTTCTCCGTCGGTACTAAAAAAATCATCAGTACGAGAAAAATCATCAGTCAGATTTTCTATGCCATACGTTTCAGAAAAATAATCCAAAAAATCAGCAAATTGGTCTTTACTCACCCGATAACGAAACCAATTTATGAAAGCATGCCTCTCCGATCCTGGAATTTTTAACCAGAGCGCATTTCTCATCTCCTTTCCAAATAATGCCTGATTATTGGAGTCATCAAGCAAATACAGCAGTGCATACTTCGCGTCACTTTCTGATTGTTGGTCGATATAGTTAATCAACATACCAATGACAGCATCGACTTCAGTAGCTTGCTCATCCATACATGATAAATGCCGTTTTATTTTGTTATTAAAAATTTCTCGCGGATCACGATCGGTCTTGGCCATTTATATCTCCTTGATGAGTCCTCTAGCCCAGTCCTCATAAGAGAATTGGTTGATCTTGGGACATTTATTGCACTTATTGCTCTAATGAGGTTATTATTAGATACTAACAAACCACAAGTAATACATTATATCATAAAGAGCAATTATGTAAACGCTAAGTAACCTATATATATATAAAACATACAAGTATACAAGGAGTAATCAACCACTCAAATATCCATGAGTATTGAACTAAAGTCACGCTGCGTACCGGCGTGATCCATCCCAAGCCTTAAAAATAGAGCGCATGAAGCAGTACGAAGTCGCTTACAATACCTTGCTAGCCATCAAAACCTAAACCAAAAAAGTAGTCATAACGACCCTTGCAGCAATCAACCTCATAAATAAGCGCGACGAACGCCATGATTGCCCAGTGGTAACAGCAGATCATCGCGCAATCCATAAAGCATCACATCTAACTTAAGCAGAAACAGAAGCACATGCATCCGCAGGCACATACTGATTGATTAATGCTGCAAAATCACGCTGTGCAGCAGGATTACCATTCAACGCGCGCAGAAATTGGGTTACGCGGGCATCTGCATCCAAGGTATAGTCATCGTTATTCAAGTCACGTTGAGATTTACCTAACCTTGGAGCATGCAATATTTTAGTATCTTGAGTAAGCAAACGTATCTGCCACTCAGAGCCAGTCAACTTTGGCATCAAATCAGCCACGAAATAAGCCATGGCATAACAACAAGTACCAACGATAATCATCTCAACAGCAGGCAATGCAAATAATGATAACACCGGGGTCAGCAATGGCATAAAACACATGAGTTCATCATGCACAAGCCATAACATCAATAGACTGCCAGCCAAACCTGAGGCGAATGTACTGGTATCAACTGAAACACTTGGACGATACTTGATCGCAAGCTCTACAAATCCTGCAAATAACGTCAGTTCCAAAATAGAATTAACCAAGCCAAGTGACACACCATTCAGCCAAGGCAAATAATAACCAACAAGCATGGATAACGGATTGAGCATGACATAAGTACCAACCACTGATGCAAGAATGAAGTATAACGGATCCTCAAACACATGCGTCAAAAAATTATAAAAAAACCTGAGAACCCCAAAAGGTTCATTCATATAGTCATTTCTACCACTGGTCAAGGTACGGCGCAACGGAATACGAAAGAGCATAAACATCAAATAACCGTAGCGCACATAAGCAAATAAATAGACCCTAGACACGGGGGAAAGCAATACGGACAAAACGGACATGGCAGCAAGAATCGTCAGATAATTTGAAAATTCAGAAAATAGCCTAGATACCGTTGCGAAAAAATAGCGAGATAACTGTGAAAATCGCTCAATAATTAAATGCACGTGCTGAGTAATCATATTCATTAAAAACCTATATTTATTATATTGAAAGATTATACTATCACACATAAAAACACAACGCAAGCCGACACTGGTCAAAATCTACGACTTTTCCATAGTCCAACATAACCTACGAAAATGGCTGAACCGAGAAAACCTAGAAACCAAATACAGACGCTGATGGGTTAACAAGTCTTACAATGACCATAAAACCTCTGTACTTCAACCATCCATCACAAACCAAAAACAGAAACTAGTAACTATTAAAACGACATGGAGAGTGGCATGGAAAATCAACCGAGAGGCGGTGATTGCTCCTAGTGATGTGGTTATAGTAAGAAAGTCAAGACCAGTACAATTAGCAGATTGTGTGATAGATAGTCAAACAACCATTGCTGATACCAATCAAACAGCATATGAAAGCTAAAGTGTGGCTGTCAAAAATATGACTTAGACACAAAGCTGGGACAAGTTATAATACTAGCAGCTTTTAGTTAGGCTATTTTTGATGCAATCATCCGATGTTGTTAATAACAATTGGTTGGACTCATTGACCTGCAGAGGGCAATCCGCATCAGACCGTAGTAGCTCAAGAAAGGCTATCGCATCACTAGGATTTTCTTGCAATTGCCGGTTGATGTGATTAAAACAACAAGGGTCATGAGATAAAGCAACCTGCCGATGATATTGAATACCTTTAGCAATCAATTGTAATCCAACTTGCAAAGTAAATGCTATGTCATTATCAAAATGATCGATGATAAGTTGGCAATTAGGACTGCCAGCTTTAGTAATTTCTGGCCAAACCATACATCTGAGCGTTTGATAGACAGAAGGCACATAAGTTGGCGTTTCATGATCTTGCATTTCTTTCAGGATAACCTGCAATGATTCTACAACTGGATCAAGCATCCAAAACCCAGAGGAAACTGATTGAGATTGGAATAAAGCATGACAGGCTTTTGCTAATATAGTCAATCGGTCTATTCGATTATCTTCTTCTAGAAACCTAAATTGCCAAGCAAACATCACAAAATAGTCAAAACAGCGTGGATTCTCCCGCAAGAGCCCAACAAAAGCGCTAAGGTCATCCGCACCTGGCTGTTGAAGAATGTCATCTATAGGCGAACAAAGATATCGAGAATAAGACGCTTTAGTCGTAGATTCATCAGAGTTTCCAGAGTCAAACAACACACCCAAATATTGATGTAATGCGTTATAGTTAGAAAAAATAGCATTCTTTAGAAACAATAACCCTGTTTTATGGGCTCTAGCACCTGCGATATCAAAATATTGAACCAAAAAAACACGATTGAGCAAAGTGTCTTTATCAGTCCGATCCGCTAAAGCCAACTTACAATCATGAATTTTTCGCCAATGACATTCCGCCTGCGAGGCATGTCCAAGATGTAGTGGACATCTAACCTGTTGCGAATAGTGAAGAACACGATCCGGAACATCAACACCAATCATCTCTTTAATTAACATCGAGTCCAAATCCATCAAATATTGATATGCCAAGTCATGATCAAACTCAAAAGAATCAGTCGTATCATGAGTCGATGCATAATGGGTTTTCAATTTGTCAATGACGGCATGTGACTTGGTAATATCAGAAAGAATAAAGTGCCCTTCAATATCAAAAAGCGGATGTGAGACATGGGGTTCAGATGCATTACTTTGTTGGAGAGCCTCTTCAAAAACGGTATTAGGCGCAGAATATTCTATTATAGACGACGGCTTGATTGACGTTTTAGCAGGCATCATGGATTGAATAATCCTCACAGATTCTTCTCTAAGTGGCTCATCATTAGAGCAGGAATCAATAAACGCTCGCCCCCAATCATCATAGTCATAAACAGCATGGGCAAAAATCAATCCCAACATCAATCTTTCCAATTCAGCATAACGTGAAGCCCCAACAGCGCTTGGCGCAGAGCCATCATCAAAGAAAGTAGAAAGATTCGAATACAAAACATTTTGCCAGCTTTGTAACATGTCCTGACAACCTATGCCATCACTGCTTGTCGATACTTTATCTGAAAGATAAACTTTAATCAGTGAAGCGTGACGCGCCAGAATACCAGAGATCGTTGAATTTATTTTATGCATCATCTTTTGAAGCCCTATTTATTGAGTTTTTCATGACGTTATTGAATAAATATTATCCTAGATTGCATAAGTATTATAGCATATCCCAAAAAAAAAACCGAGACAATCACTAAAGACCATCTCGGTTTCTTAAAATAAAAATGCCTGACTGCGACCTACTTTCACATGGGTAACCCACACTATCATCGGCGTTAAGTCGTTTCACTTCTGAGTTCGGGATGGAATCAGGTGGTTCC
>MDTC01105740.1_pt1 | contig 13729 bp, 13 predicted proteins | sample 811181 | NCBI WGS metagenome assembly MDTC01 (sample SAMN05326644, study PRJNA326480) | marine metagenome | isolation source: seawater | place: Pacific Ocean: North | collected 2011
ATGCATGATCCGAATTTGGTATTTTAGTGAACAGGTTTTCGGTCTGGTACTAATAAAGTTAATAGGCAGAACCTTCCTATTTTAATTAGGGAGGCTATTATAGTTTTCAATGATATTTTTTAGGTCTGCCAGATATTTGGCTCCTCCCTCTCCATCGATGACTCTGTGATCAAAAGTTAGGCCAATCATACACATAGGCCTAACGGCTATGGCGTCATTGATGGAGACGGGTTTTTTAATAATGGCGCCAATTGATAAAATGGCAACTTGTGGTTGATTAATGATGGGGTTTGAGATCACGCTACCAAAGCCACCAGGGTTCGTAACAGAAAAGGTACCGCCTCTAACGTCATCAGGGTTTAATTTTTTAGACCTAGCTCGCGAAACAAGGTCATTCATTCGTCTTGCTATTCCAGCCAGACTTAGGTCTTGCGCATTTTTAATTACCGGTACAATTAGGCCACCATCAATGGCTACAGCACAACCTAGGTTGATGTCTTTTTTAAATAATAGAGTATCGCCATCTATTGAAGTATTAACTATAGGGTGGAGCTTTATAGCTTGGACGGTCGCATGAAGGAGAAAGTGTGTGTAGGTCAGCTTAAAGCCATTCTGCTGAACAAAATCCTCTTTGTATTGTTCTCTTATTCGCACTATTTTATGGAGATCCATTTCAAAAACTGTGGTGACATGTGGTGAGGTTCTTACGGACTCTGTCATATGATCAGCGATAAGCAGCCGCATTCGGGACATCTTTTCTCTGGTAATGGCGACTCCATCGAGGTACTCCTGATCACCAACAAACGTTGTTGCTAAGCCATGGTTCGTGTCTATCTTGGTTATAGGTGGCGGTGCAGTAATAGGCACGGGGCTCGTGTTTTTTTCTGTCGACGGATTGCTAAGCGGACTGCTGACTTCTCCAGCTATTGAGTTCGTTCTTCCGGGTATAAGTGTAGATGAAGCTGTTCGACTAGCTGCTCTTACATAGCTGTCCAGGTCTTTTTTTGTAATTCTGCCAGCCAGCCCGGTTCCTTGGACATTGCTCAGGTCGATGTTTTTTTCTCGAGCAATTTTTCGAACAAGAGGAGAGCTTTTGGCGGGGCCTTTTTCTTTTCTTGTATTATCTATTCGGTATGTCTCCTCATTTATTTCTTCTTTTTTTGGTGAGGTATCGGCAATAGTGGGTGGTTTCTGTGAGTCTTCCATTTTTGGTGCGGGGGTGTTGTTCTCCTGCTGTTGAGGCACTTCGGGAGAGTCACCGACAACTGCTACGACCTGCTCAACCTTTACTGTATCTCCTTCATTTGCCGACTGTATCTGCAGGTAGCCTTTGCATGGTGATGGGATTTCTGTATCAACTTTATCTGTAGAAATTTCTAATAGAGGTTCATCGACTTCTACCATTTCACCTGGTTTCTTTAGCCACTTTGTGAGTGTAGCTTCGTGAACCCCTTCTCCTAAAGATGGCATTAGTATTTGTGTTGTTGACATAGTTGCTCCTCATTTGTTCCATGGCACCAATAATACTTCACATATGAATAGCGCCACCAAGGGCCATATGTGCCGCTTCCATAGCTGTCTCTGATATCGTTGGGTGTGGGTGTATTGTATGGGCAATCTCATCTACAGTTGTTTCGAGTACTTTTCCCAAACTAAACTCTGCAATCATTTCTGTCGCTGTAGCGCCAATGATGTGTGCACCCAAGACTTCTCTATATTTCTTGTCGTAAATCAACTTTATAAAGCCGGATGTTGCTTCTTCTATATTAGCCTTTGCAAGTGCAGAAAAAGGAAACTTCACAGTTTCATAGTCTATACCTTTAGTTTTGATTTCACCCTCTGTCATGCCAATATGAGCCACTTCTGGATAGGAATAAATCGCAGAAGGATTGGCACTATAGTTGATATGGTTGGGGTTGTGTCCTGCAAGATGCTCTACTGCAAAGGTGGCTTCTGCAGATGCAGTATGGGCGAGCGCTGGCGTTGCAATTACGTCACCAATTGCGTAAATGTTCTTGATTGCAGTTCTGAATTCCTTATCAACCTCGAGAAAGCCACCTTGTAGGGCTTCGATATCAACATTACCAAGGCCGATATCTTGGGTTACAGGCTCTCTGCCTACCGACATGAGGACTTTGTCGAATACGCTACTTTCTTTGCCCTCGACGTGGACGGTACATTGGTTGCCATTATCCTCCAGCTTAACTAGCTTCGATGACGTTTGGATTTTTATCTTCTGCTTTTTGAACTGGCGCGTAGCTTCTTTCACCACTTCAGCATCTTCGAAAGGCAGTATTTGGGGAGCATATTCAACTACAGTAACTTTACTGCCCATGCGGGCAAATAGTGAGGCAAACTCCATGCCAACGACGCCACCACCAACAATACATAGGCTTTTTGGAATATGGTCGATGTCGATTATATGGTCTGATGTCAGAATATTCTTGCCGTTTGACTTGGCGAAAGGCAGCTCTTTTACTCTGGAGCCCGTTGCGATCAGAATATGTTTAGCTGATAATGATTGTTCGCCATCTTTTCCTGAGACGGAGATGCTGGTTTTTCCTGTAAGTCTGCCGTGGCCTTGGAAAACATCCACCTTATTTTTCTTCATTAGAAATACAAGGCCCTTACGCATTTGGTTAACTATTTTCAGTTTGCGATCTTGGATTTTATCCCAGCTAAATGAGATACTTCCCGTTGAAAACCCAAGATGCTCTACGCTTTGTAGTTTGTCCCAGGTTTTTGCTGCGTGAAGAAGGGCCTTCGTCGGAATGCAGCCGACGTTTAAACAGGTTCCTCCAAGAAATGCTCTTTTGTCTATAAGTGCTACCTTCATCCCTAGCTGGGCTGCCCTTATGGCACCCACTTCGCCACCGGGGCCTGCACCAAGTACTATGAGGTCGTAAGTTTTCGCTGTCATTGATTTTTCTCCTAACCCTTGAATAAAAGGACTGTAATGGAATTAGGGAGTTGCAGTGTATAACAAGAAATGGGAGAATTTAAGGGTAAAATTCGTTATAATGATATCCCTTGGATTATCAGGGCTTTATAAGTGCTTGAAGGCCTCTGGGGCTAAAGTAAAACTTGGTATTGAGCCGATAAGAGCGTGGGCGAGTGCTTTCAAGGAGGCAATAATGGGTAAAGTCATAAAATTTGTCAGTAAGAGAGAAGCTGAAGACTCTCTATCTGCCGAGAAGCTAGTTGCCTTTAGCAATGAAATTGATGATGTAGTTATAAAACATATAGACTCAGGGTCCGACCCTCGTGAGCTTGCAGGTATTCTAGCTCACCGTTTGGGCACTTTTATGGGACAGTTGACCGATAAGGACGAACTTTGGGACTTTTGCGAGCGTGTTGTTCGTCGCCAGGCTGACCTAGAGTCGGTCTGATTATCAATGATAATTATTCTTCATTGAAGGAGTAGCTGCTTTAGCTTTTCTATACCTATGCTCCGCGGGCTCGAAATGGCTAATACCTGCTTGGTTTCAATGCCCAATTCTTCCAGTTGGCTATTTAATTCCTTTACAGCCTTGGTGCGTTGCGATTTATTTATTTTGTCGCACTTAGTGAGGGCAACGATAATAGGTAGTTGTCTTGCCACTTGATAAATGAGGCTTAAATCTTCACTATTTGGTTTTCGGCGGATATCAATTAAAAAAACAAAGTCTCTGATATTAGGGCGTCTTAGATAGGCTGTTACTAGGTCATCCCAGTCCTTGCTAACAATATTGTGGGCAGCATGGTAGCCGTATCCGGGAAGATCAGCGAATATTCTGGTGTCTCCGTAACCAAAGAAATTAACCATTTTAGTTAAGCCTGGAGTCCTGCCGGCTCGGGCGAGGGACTTTCTACCCATGATGGCATTTAACATTGTTGATTTGCCTGCATTTGAGCGCCCTATGAAAGCGATTTCGTGAGTTTCATAATCTGGTAGTTGTTCCGCTTTTGCTGCGCTGGTGATATACCTTGTGTTCATAAAGTTGTTCCTGCCGAGAGCGTTATAAAATAGAGACTGTATGACATGGCCAGAATTCATTTACTAAAAGATTGCCTGATTAACAAGATCGCAGCTGGTGAAGTTGTAGAACGTCCTGCTAGTGTGCTGAAAGAATTGATAGAAAATTCTATTGATGCTGGCGCAGATCGGGTCAAGGTTGAGCTAAAAGAAGGTGGTCGCGACCTTATTGTTATCACTGATAACGGCGTGGGAATAGCCAGAGAGGATGCGCCTCTGGCTCTGGCTAGACACGCTACGAGTAAAATACATGAAGCGGATGATCTTTTTACCATCGATACGATGGGGTTTCGAGGGGAGGCGCTAGCGGCGATCTCAAGCGTTAGTCGTTTTTCTATGCTATCTAGGCGGCGGGGCGCCGATGTAGGCGTTCGCTTAGATTATGTGGACGGAAGCTTATCCCATTATGATTGGAACGGAAAAGAAGGTACTTCAGTTACAGTTAAGGATTTGTTTCACAATGTTCCCGTTAGGCGGGGATTTCTAAAAAAGCCTTCTAGTGAGTTGGCTCACTGTCATGAGCTGGTGCATGCGATGTCTATTAATCTTCCTGAAGTTGGCTTCAGCTTTTGGAACAATGGTAAGAAGCTATTTCATACCGAGCCTTTGGAGGTTGTCGATCATGACTACTTAAAGGGTGAGGCTGCGCTCAGAACCAGGTCTCGTGATGTCTTGGGTAAAGATACTTCAGCGAAGCTTTTATATGTTACCGAGGAGAGCGAGCATGGAAGTGTTGAGGCGTTGATTTCACCTCCGGGGGTTGATCGAGGCACTGCTAAAAATATATTTACTTATGTCAATGGTCGTTGGGTGAAAGATAAATCGTTGCGTTTTAGCCTTACTCGCTCCTACCATAGCTATTTGTTGAAAGGAAGATATCCGTGCGTTGTGCTGCGTTTGAGCTTGGACCCATCTTTAGTGGATGTGAATGTTCATCCTAGTAAGATGGAGTTGCGTTTTCAGTATGCTTCTGAGGTGCAAAACCTTATAGTCAGCGCAATTCGAAAGGGGATAAGGGCAGGTGCTTGGGCTGAACCTACCTCTTTTGGTAGCGGCGAATCGAGCCGGAAATCGGAGTCAGCCAGTGTGAAGCCTTTGGCTAAGTCTGATCTTAATGTCGATTTCTGTCTGCCTAAACAGCAGGTGGATAAAGCAAGAGAGTATCCAGCCAGTCTGGGCTTCATGGCTAGCCCTTCTGCAGCTTTGCGGGCAGCGAAACCGAAGGTTTACCGAGATATGTCTGTAAAGGAAACCAAGCGTAGTTTCGACTTTCGGCGCACAAATGCTGCGAGTTTTCAGCCAATTGTTGAACCTGATCACAGTGCTGACTTAACGAAGGTGACAAGCGATGTTATTGATTGGTTGGGCTTAACCTTTATCGGTAGCTTCTCAAAATGTTATCTATTGTTTGATGCTGGCGATAAGCTTTTGGCTGTTGATCAGCACGCTTTTCATGAAAGAATTTTATACGAGCGTTTTGTTTCAAACACGCATTCTTTGGGAGCAATGCAACCACTTTTGGTAGCAGAAGAAATTGAAATAGGTGTGGAGCTAGCCGATATTTTAACAGAGCATCATCAGTTGATTGTTCAATATGGGTTTGATTTTAAAATTCACAAGAATGGCATAGTGGAAGTACTTGGATTGCCCTCTCTACTTGCAAAAGCTGATATTGATTCGCTTTTTTCAGAGATATCAGAGCATTTGCATGCTGGTAGTGTAGATTTGGAATCGACGGAGTTTAGTCATAAGTTACTCTCAACTATGGCATGTCATGGTGCTGTTAGAGCAGGTGAGTTTCTTAGTCGTGAAGACGTCAATACTCTTATGAAAGAGGCGGAAGGTGTCGATTTTGTTATGAACTGCCCGCATGGTCGGCGTGTTTTTAAGTGGTGGAAAAAGTCAGAGGTAGGAGCTTGGTTCGATCGTTAGAAGATATCACTAAAGATAAAAAGATGGTGTGTATATATGGTCCCACGGCTAGTGGTAAGAGTCGCTTGGCTATGCAGCTGGCTCTCGCACTTGGTGGCGAAATAGTTAACTGTGATAGTGTGCAGGTATACAAAGATTTTGATATAGGGTCTGCTAAGCCTAGTTTGTCTGACTATAATATGGTTCCTCATCACCTTTTTGATATTATCTCTTTTACAGAAGACTATGATGCTAACCTCTTTGCGCAGGACGCTAGAGCTGTTATAAATGAGATAAGCTCTCGTGGTAAATTACCAATAATGGTTGGCGGAACTGGTTTATATTTTCGAGCTTTATTGCGTGATAGATTTCATGAACAATTGCCGAAGGATGAAAAGCTGAGGTCAGAGCTTGAGTTGCTATCAAACCAAGCGTTACTGGTTGAGCTTACGGCGCGTAATCCTCAGCGAGCTGAGCAATTGCATATTAACGATAGGTATCGTTTGCTGAGGGCTGTGGAGCTTAGTCGCCTGCTACCGGACAGTGGGAAGTCTTTGGCTAAAGCGCCTGCTGGTGACTGGGGGGCAGCTTTCAAAATTTATGTTTGTCCTTCCCGCAGTAGCTTGCATCATAGAATTAATGGTCGGGTTACTGAGATGTTGTCTTCTGGTTTGGTTGATGAAGTTAAGAGTCTTTTGGCCGCCGGTTGTTCAGTTGCAGCCAAACCAATGAATGCTATTGGATATAAGCAAGTATGCCAATTTTTACGGGGTGAGCTGGAGCAATCTGATCTAGAGGCATCGATTCAGGCTGCCACTAGGCAGTATGCAAAACGTCAGATCACATGGTTTAAAAAAATGCCTAATGATCTGCAGCTTAGCTCTATAGCAAAGAATGTTTGTGAGGATTTGGTTGCACAGGTTGCCCGAGAGGTTCACCCTTGATCACAAATGGGATTCCAGCTGTCATAGTTGTAACAGTCAGACATATTTCTGCGATTTTACAGTTAATCTTTGTGAGTAGTTGTCGGAATAATTGGGGAAGTGGTTTTGGTGGCACCATTCCGGAGCTGACTTCATTTGTTACAAGTATAAACCTTGTGTTGGGATGGCTTCTTATAGCTTTTATGATTTGTGACGTTTCGTATAATAGATGGTCTTCTATTTGCGCTGGACTGTAAATTCCCGAGCTTTTGAGGAGTCTAGCGGCTACCCATTGGTTTATCGAGTCGAAGAGGACCTGCTTGTGGGTCAGTGCGATATTTCCAAGCATTTCCGAGAGGTTTTCATTGTCTTCGAAGTGGCGCCAATGTTTTGGACGTTTTGCTTTAAGCTCAGTTATGATTGGCAAGAAGTCTGGTTCTTTGGGGTCGGCAGTTCCTACAACACATGTTTTCTCGTCTGGCTTGAGGAAGTTGCTAGCTAGCGATGATTTTCCGGAATATGCACCACCTATCAATAGTGCTGGAGTCCTGCATAGGCTCCAGTCATTGGATTGTGAAGGCCCTTCTTTGGCCATTGTAAACTCCTCTTTTTTCGAGACGCGCTTTGGGATATGAAGTTAACTTAGCTCTATAGGCGTTATAATTAACTATTAGTTTATATGATTGTAGGAAATAGCACAATGGCATGTTTTGTGGAACTGATGAAAGAAAGACAAATGATGGCTCAGGTTACTCACGAGCCCGAGCTTATCCGCCACTTGGAAGAAGCTCCCAGGACAGCTTATGTCGGGTTTGATCCGACGGCAGAAAGTTTGCATGTCGGCCACCTGCTGCCCGTCCTCGCCCTTCGTAGGTGGCAGCAGTGCGGGCATCGAGTGGTGGTTTTACTAGGCGGCGGTACTGCCATGGTGGGCGACCCTACGGGCAAAACTGAAATGAGAAAAGTTTCTAATGTCGAAGAAATTGATGCCAGAGCCTCTAGAATGGTCAGCCAATTAAGTCGTTTGGTTGATCTTTCAGCGCCGGAAAAGGGTGTTGTGGTAAACAACGCCGATTGGTTAAGGGCTTTGGAGTATCTACCTTTTTTGCGTGAAGTCGGGGCCCATTTTAGCGTCAATAGAATGTTAACGGCAGAATGTTTTAAAACTAGGCTGGAAAAGGGACTATCGTTTCTGGAATTTAACTATATGGTTCTGCAAAGTTATGATTTTTTGCATTTATACAAAAAACATGATTGTACAGTGCAGCTTGGCGGCGATGATCAGTGGTCGAATATGCTTGGTGGCATGGACCTCATTCGCAGAACGGAGGGTGGAAAATCTTTCTGCTTTACCGTGCCACTTTTAGTAAGTTCATCTGGCAAGAAGATGGGCAAGACTGAAGCAGGGGCTGTTTGGGTCGATCCTGAAATGACTGCTCCTTATGATTTGTTTCAATATTTTAGAAACATTGATGACGATATGGTTGAAAAGTGTTTGTTGTACTTTTCAGATCTTCCCCTACAGGATGTTAATCGATATTCAGCTATGGCAGGACAGGATATTAATGAGGCGAAGGTGCGTTTGGCATTTGAGGCCACCAAACTCATTCATGGGGAAGCTGAGGCGACTTCGGCGCAGGATGCTGCTAGCAAAGTTTTCTCAAAAGGGCCTGATCAGGGTGCCGATATTCCTGAATTCACTATAGATAATAGCAAAGTTTCTGGTGAAAAAATGGGTGTCTTAGAGTTATTGGTTTTATCAAAAATAGCTCCATCAAAATCGGAGGCTAGGCGTTGGGTGCAGCAGGGAGGGCTTTCCATTGATGGTAAAAAAGTGGAAGATATTAAGAGTGATCTTTCCGTTTCTGAGCTCTTGCGGCCGGAAGGAGTGCTCGTTAAGAAAGGCAAAAAGCGCTATTATCGCTTGTTAATTTCCGGTAGCTAAACTTTTTTGGGGATGGGCCGAACGGAGGTGGTGTGCCGGGCAAAAGTTATTTAGCGTAGTTCTGGCGCTTTTCTAGGAGGTTAGGATGATGTCCTTAAGAAGGCTAATGATTTTAGGCGTTTGTTTGTTTTTTGGGGGTGCGGCTGTAGCACTGGCGGGGTCAGTATCTGCTAAGAAGGATGGGGTTAAAGTGACTGCTGAAGCTTCAAAGGGTAGTACTGTGATTCAAACCTTAAATAAAGGTGACGTTCTGGAAACAAGTGAGCGGGTTGGTATGTACTGGATGGTTAAGACTTCATCCGGAAAAAGTGGCTTCGTTTCCGTGTTGAAGGTGAAGCGCGCTGCTTCGAAGGGTGGGGGGATTTCGAATGTAATTCGGCAAGTCTCCCAGGAGGGGCGAGAAAATGGGGAAGATGTAGAAAATGCTAGAGCTCGCTCCGCAGTCATGGGTGTGCGCGGTCTTGATGAGAGTTCAGAAACTCAGTATGCAGGCAATACTAAGCCAAATCTTCGTCTAGTTTATAAGATGGAAGATCGGATGGTTTCAAATAAAAGCCTTAGTAGACTTGAGCGTCAGGTCATGCGTGAACTTGAGCTGTTAGCAAAGAAAAATGGTAACTAACAATTCAGATTAATAACTTCTTAGCGAATTAGCGAAGGTAGATGTTTTTTCCTTCTATAAAGACTTCCTTTGGTAGTTGTTGTCCAGCATCTGCCAGCCAATCGCTTAGGTTTGGGTAGGGCAGTACGAGAAAGTCGGCGTCAAAGCCGGGGGCCAGGCTGCCTTTCTTATGGTGTATGTCTAAAGCTGCAGCGGCGACGTAGGTTATTGCTGCAAATGCTTCAGCCATGGTTAATCCATTGTGCAAAGCGCCAAGCGTTGCGATAAATCCTAGGTTGTAAAAACGGCATGAGCCAGGGTTATAGTCAGAAGCCAGAGCTACTGGGCAGTTGTTTTCGGTGAACAGCTTAGCATTTGCAAAAGGAATTTTGGTATAAAGAGATGTACCTGGCAGGAGCACGCTGATAGTGCCGGTCTTGGCCATTGCGAGAATGCCTTCGACAGAAGTGTGCTCGCAATGATCCGCCGTTATGGCGCCATGCGATGCAGCTAGGGTGCCGCCTTCTTGGTCTGTAAATTCATCGATGTGCAGTCGGATTCCAAGATTTAACTGTTTAGCCTTTCTTAAAAAGGGGATTACTTCGACCTTTGAAAAGTAACCCTTTTCCAAGAACGCATCTACCCATTTGGCTAGCTTTCGTTTTGCCACAATTGGTAGAAGTTTATCAGTCATTTCTGTGATGAATTGTTGCTTGCTAGTAAACTCATCTGGGACTGCATGCAGCGCAAGGCATGTGGTCTCCAAGTGTATGGGGCTCAATTGCTTTATATGTGCTAGTACTTCAAGTAGCTTTACCTCTGAATCGACGGTAAGCCCGTAACCGGATTTGGCCTCGATTGCTGTAGTGCCACATTTTAAAAACTTGTCTATCTGAGATTCGGTAAGCTTTATTAGTCTTTCTTTTGATGCTTCTAGTGTTGCTCTTCTTGTAAACTTGATGCCGCCGCCTTTTTCAGCTATTTCTTGATAGGTGCTGCCATCAAGGCGTTGGCAGAACTCCTGTGACCGGTTACCTGCGAATACTGGATGGGTGTGGCAGTCTATAAACCCCGGGGTGACCAGGTTTTGTTGCGCATCGTATGTCTCAATACCTTTGTATTGACTTGGCAGCTCACCAGTACCCGAGGCTTCAACCTTCCCAGCACTTATAGTCATCCATGCTGAGTCGATACAGCCCAGATCCTCTCTTGATATATTTGTCAGCCGCTTTTCATCGGCTAATGGTGTGAGTGTAACGAGTTGGCCTATGTTGGTAACTGCAATTTTAGACATGGCCTACTCCTCAATAAATACGAGTTTCCAGCTTGTTCCCCCTGGTGTATCCATGATGGCTACACCCTTTGCTGCGAGTTCTTCTCTGATGGCGTCTGATTCAGCAAAATTTTTATTAGCTCTGGCCTCTTTTCTTCTGGTGATCATGGCTTGGATCTCAGTTTCGGTAATCCCAAGAGTTGGCAGCACTTTACTTTTTAGTTCGTCAATAAAGGCCTCAGGCTCTCTTTGCATGATACCGAGGACTCCACAGACCTTTTTTAAAGTCGTAAGGTAGCTCTTGGCCGTAAAATTTTTCTGAGGGGATTTTTTTTCGCTGCCCAGTTCTCCGGCCTTTTTGAAGTACTTAATAATATCTCTTAGGGCAGCAGGTGTGCCAAAATCATTTGACATGCTGGTGTGAAATTCTTCTTCAAGTCGGTTGGGGTATTTTTCCAGAAGACTTCCCTGAATTGACGATTTACTCGCAATCTGCTCTAGGGTTTTCATGGTCTCGTAAAAAAATAATAACCGTTTTGCGCAGTTTTGAAAGACTTTCTGAGAAAAGTCGATGTTTGATGAGTAATGGTGCTGAAGGTACGCTAATTTTAGTACCTCACCAGGCCACTTATTCAGAAATTCTTTGATTGAAATGTGGTTTCCTAGACTTTTTGACATTTTTTGTTTGTTGATTGTTAAAAGTCCACTGTGGATCCAGTTACGGGCATAATTACAAGAGTTGGCGGATTCTGATTGAGCTATTTCATTTTCATGATGAGGAAAGATGAGGTCGCGGCCCCCGCCGTGAATATCGAACTCGCTGCCCAAAAACTTCTTTGCCATTGCACTACATTCTATATGCCAACCTGGACGGCCTAAGCCCCAAGGGCTTTCCCAGCTGGCTCCAGGAGTGGAGTCTTTTTTCCAAAGGGCAAAGTCAATGCTATCCTGCTTTCCGTCTTCAATTATTTCTCGCGTGCCACTGCGCAATTCTTTAGGGTCTCGATTGGATAGCTTGCCATAGTCATTTTTTGACTTTACCTTGTAATAGACGTCGCCCCCTGGCGTCGGGTATGCTGCTCCTTTTTCCACCAAGGTCTGGGTCATCTTAATTATTTCATCAATGGTTTCAGATACTTTTGGTTCATGGTCAGCGGGGCGGATGCCGAGGGCTTCCATGTCGCTCTTCGAACTCTCGATTATGGCTTCTGCTAAAGTTTTTGGGTTGATGCCCTGCTCTTCAGCTCTTTTTATAATCTTGTCGTCTACGTCAGTGTAGTTTCTAACATATGTGACATGATAACCTGCAAACTCGAGGTAATTTCGGATAACTTCGAAAAATATTGCTTGCATGGCATGGCCAATATGGCAATGGTCATAAGTTGTTACGCCACAGGCGTACATCTTGACCCTGCCTTTATCAACAGTGATAAGGGGTTCCTTTTTTCCCGAGAGGTTGTTTGTTATTAGAATATCTCTCACCACGACTCTGCCCCCATCAAGGTTTACAAAATATTTAGGTCGTTAACTTGACCAATATACCAGAGTCACATCCAAGTCCAGTGTTGAGAGCGTTTTGGGTAATGTAGGACATATTTGCATACCAAGAGCTGTTCAATGACTTGCCTTCAGAACCGAGATGGTTGTGAGCCTTGGAGGATTTATGGGTGCAGAAGACTTTAGCATGGATGATGTTCTTAGATTTCTTGATGAACAGAAGGCTGAGGATAATTCGAGAAGTAATACTTCGAAACGTGCTGGCAAGATTAATCAGTTAAGAACTAGTCTTCTTAGCCTTGCAGACGAGGAATTTGACAGTACCATAAAGTCCATTGAAGCTATCTTGCGTCAGCCATCATCGGGTCAGGAATCACCAGAGGGTGAGAATAAAGATAAAAGTCCGAATAACACTAAAAAGGTTTTGCAAAAAGAGACCCAGGATTTAATTGACTCGGTTAATTCAGCCAAAGAATCATCTAGTGGCTTCAAGGTTCAGGCGGTATAGCCTCTACAGCAGACTCTTTAGCTGCTATAGTATTTTAGTATTCCATTTTAAAATTTGAGGCCGATATGCAAAAAACCCCTGATGCTGAGCTGCTTCGGGCGATTGGACAACTGGGTGACTCGCTTAGCATTGACTCTTTTGAGTCGTTAAACTCTGGCTGTGGAATAGGTGATGTCTACGCTAGGTCATCGAAAGTAGAAGCACGAGTCGCAACGCAGCCTATAAAAAATCAAAAGATGGCCTCTGCAGTGCTTGAAAATAAAACATCGGGCGATTTGCTTGCGGTTAAAGCGGCAGAAGTTGAGCCTGCTGGCAGTCAGGTGGGAGCTGTGGGTGCTTTGGTTGCCAGTAGAAAAGTAAACGTAGACAGGGCTAAACCGAGAAAGCCTTTTAGCATAAATGCGATTACAATTATGATGCTAGGAGCTTTTCTTGATCTTTTTGTCATAGCTATGTCCTTAGCACTGGCTTTGGGTCTAAAAGGTCTTGCTGTAGATTTATCTAGTTTCTCCCTTGACCCAGAGTTAATTAAAGATTGGTATCCGGTTAAAGTGGTGTTGCAGACTACTACAAGAGATCTCTTAATATTATTTTCGGTATCTAGTGCATTGTACTTTGCTTTTTTTAGAATTGTTATTGGTTGGAGTGCAGGTCAATTTTTGTGTAAAAGTCAAAAACGAGAGGGTTTTTGGTCTAAAAATACTAGAAATGATTCCAATTAAAAATTTTTGTTAGGTGTGTAGTTTTCCATAGACTCATTTACCTGCATGGTTTTGATGCAGGTTTTGTTCCGGGTATATTATTTCAGAGTATTTTTATTATTATCCTGCCTTCTTGACATTGAATTGAAGAGGTCTGTATAGTTGTTATGAGCCATTAAAAAAGTAGTTTAAACACCTGGTTTGTTGTAAGGATTACATAGCTGTAATCGTAGCGACTTCTTGGTTAACATCGAGGCTTACTAGTCAAGTGGGTTCGGAGGAGTTACGAATGAAGCGACCTGGGAATGTGAAGTTTCCAAATTCAGTTCAGTTGTTCAAGTTTTGTCAAAAAGTG